>ERZ791809.5-NODE-5-length-271159-cov-149.467647_pt1 | contig 271159 bp, 214 predicted proteins | sample MGYA00509946_ERZ791809 | MGnify/ENA primary metagenome ERZ791809 (study PRJEB30046, sample SAMN00791993) | human gut metagenome | study: EMG produced TPA metagenomics assembly of the A metagenome-wide association study of gut microbiota in type 2...
ACCACAAAAGCAAAATGCCCGTAGAGCCGATAAAATAAGGCTTTGCGGACATTTAGGAAGATATAAAAAGATAGTCAAAAAGACATATATAATTTAATTTTAAATTTTTGATGGAAAGATTATTGTGGATAACGAGGAACGAGGAAAAACGCTCCAAATGAAGGTGCTTTCGTATCTACAAAATCGTCCCCAAAAAACAAAAGCAGAAATGGATGCAAATGTCGACTGGTGCGTCAAGATGCTTGCGCGAGTAAAACGATACGATGCTGAAGGGATGTTTCGATGGCATTGGGTGTTGATTGACAGTTTAGAGATATTTTGTGATATCCAGCAGCATCCTTATTTGGGACCAAAAAAGGCATTGAAATGGATGGAGAAAAACCATCCCAGTGCTTTCGCTTGCTACAAAAATGCACTTGATAATTTCAGTATAAATAGCTTGGAAAACTGGATTGCATATATAAAAAACGCTAATGGTACAACTTAATATATTCCGATTTGCCGGGCCGCTGCGAAGGTTTGCCGCAGCCACCGGTTTTTCCGACCGGGTTGCACGCCCCGCCCTACGCTTTATAGTAAAAATGTGCCCGCTTGCGCGGGCACATTTTGTGTTATTCTGCTTTTCCCTGTCTGGCTGCGTTCAGCAGCTGCCTTTGAAATTCCCGGGCCGCCGTATTCAGCGGACGGTGCCGGTCGTAGATCAGGCTTACTGAGCGCTGCGGGATCTCCTCCCGCAGGGTCAGCTGCACAATGCTGCGGCGCTGCAGGCTACCGCGGGCCATCGGCTCCGGTACAAAAGCGAGGCCAAGCTCACTTTTTACCAGCGTCATCATCTGGTCTGTGGTGGCCGCCTCAATATCCGGCTTCAGCTCGGCGCTATGCTCAAGGAAAAGCTGCCGGTAAAACAGGCGGCTCATGCTCTCGTTCCCCAGCATGATCAGCGGATAAGCGCCAAGCTCCTGCAGCGAGAGCGTCTGACTTGCCAGCGCCGTGAAGGTTTTCCCGCCGACTAAGATTTCATTGAACGGCATCAAGTCAACCTTTTTCAGCTCCCCCTCCGCCCCGGTGGGAGTCGTCACAACAGCGAAATCAACCTCACCGTTTTTCACCGCCTGAATCGCCTGCGGCGTCGAGTGGTTGGAGATCCGCAGCCGGATACCGGGATACTGCGCATGGAAATCCCGCAGCCGCTCCGACAGGTAGATGTTCAACGCCGTCTCGGTCGCACTGATGCTGATTGCACCATGCTCAAAGGTCGCGCTGGCACTCAGTTCCTCCTCGGCGTCCTGTATCTGCACTGCAGCCGAGGAAATGCGTGTATAGAGCATCTCCCCTTCCGGCGTCAGCGTCACGCCCCGGTTGGAGCGGATAAACAGTACACAGTGCAGCTGATCCTCCAGCTTGTTCATCGTATGGGTGATGTTGGGCTGGTTGCTGCCCAGCACGCGGGCCGCCTTGGTAAAATTGCGATATTTTGCGACATAGTAAAAAATTTTGTAGTATTCCCAATCGACATACATAGGCGCTGCCTCATTCATATCAATATCACATAGTCATTATGTGGTAAATACTTTTTACACATTCTATGTCACAAAGTATAATAGCAACGCAACCCAAAAGCAAGCAAAAATTTACCCTTAGAAACAAATTTGAAGGATGGCGAAATTAAATGCTGACCGCAGTAACCGGTATCAACTGGGGCGATGAGGGCAAGGGCCGTGTCATTGACCTGCTGGCCGAAAACGCCGATATCGTAGCCCGCTATCAAGGCGGAAACAACGCCGGGCACACTGTTGTGACCGAGCAGGGCAAGTTTGTTTTGAACCTGCTCCCCTCCGGCATCCTGCACCCGGATGTTGTATGTGTGCTGGGCACCGGCATGGTCATTGACCTTGACCATCTGGCTGGGGAGATCCGCTCCATCGAGGAACGCGGCATCAAAATCAGCCCTGCCCATCTGAAATTGTCCGACAAGGCTACGATTTCCCTGCCGTGGCACCGTGTACAGGATGGCCTTGAGGAGGACCGCCTCGCCAAAAAGGGAAAAGCGTTTGGCTCTACCCGCCGCGGCATTGCCTATGCCTACAGCGATAAATACCGCAAAAAGACACTGCGCCTGGGGGATCTCTTGCACCTTGATGAGGAGCGTATCCGCAGCAGGCTGCATGTGATCCTTGATTCCAAAAACATGGAGCTGGCCGGCTGTTATCATCAGGAGCCGATGTCCTATGAGGCACTGCTGAACTGGTGCTATGCGCAGGCAGCGCAATTCGGCCCTTACATCTGTGATGCCGGTGCCTATCTGCAGTCAGCCAGCAACGCAGGCAAGCGCATTGTGCTGGAGGCACAGCTGGGGGCCATGCGCGACATTGATTACGGCATCTTTCCCTATACTTCCAGCTCCAGCACGCTGGCCGCCTATGCACCGTTGGGGGCTGGTATCCCCAATGTCAGGCTCAACCATGTGGTCGGTGTGCTGAAGGCCTATTCCACCTGCGTGGGGGCCGGCCCCTTTACATCTGAAAAGGCAATGCCTGAGGCATGGATGGAATCCCTGCGCAAGGCCGGCGGTGAATTTGGTGCTGCTACCGGCCGCCCCCGCCGCGTTGGCCCCTTCGACTGTGTTGCCAGCCGATACGGTCTTGCCTGTCAGGGTGCGGACAAAATCGCCCTCACCAAGCTGGATGTCCTCAGCGGCATGAAAGAGATCCCTGTTATCACCGGCTATACGCTGGACGGCAAGCCGGTGACAGCCTTCGACCCCACAGATGACTTAGACCGTATGGAGCCGGTTGTAACGATGCTGCCCGGCTGGAATTGCGATATTTCCCACTGCACCCTGTACAACGAGCTGCCCGATGAGGCAAAAGCCTACATTGAATTTCTCGAAAAGCAGCTTGTCCATGTTATCCAATTTGTTTCGACCGGTGCCGAGCGTGAGCAGTACCTGCTGAAGGGCACCTGGCTCTGAGTCACTTCTGCATCTTTTTGCGTGCCGTCCCGTTATCTTTCCAAGGCTGCGTCTCCCCTCTCCCCTGCCCGCGTTTGCGGGTGGGGGCTTTTTGTTTACCGCCTTTTGCGCGTCCCTCTCAGAAAGCGCAAGAGAGCGCCTCTGCGGCGTGTTTTACTGCGGGCAGCACTTTTCCTTGGCCGTTCATTTCTAAGCCTGACAAGTGCCTTTGCGCCGGTCTGGTGCAGGCTTGTTCTTCTTATGGCACCCGGCAGACAAAAAACACCCACAGCGACGGCTGTGGGCTTTGGTTCAATCATGATTTGCAGATGCTCCCAGCGCACGGCAAAGCGGATGATTCAGCAGCATACCGGCGATAACATACCGATAGGAGTGAACCGCACCGTTTCGCATCGTTTGCGGTATCCGCTGCTTTCGTACCAGCTTTTCCAGAACATCCATCTGCTCTTTCAAAAAGTAAAAAGATATCTGTGGATAAATCTTGTCATCCAACTGTGTTGCAATAAACCTGCTGACAACCTTTGTTTCCGGAAACAGATAATAGGCCGCCTTGTTCTGCTCGATTTCTGCTTCGCTGGCCAGATATTCCCTGCTGTTTACAATCAGGCAGTTGTCAGCACCGACCGCCATGACCTTATCCAACTCGGACCGGAGCAGCCGATTGGCAAGAGTGCCTACGCGGATATCCTCCACAGCAGCCTCATCCACAAGCGTCTCCCGAATCAGGAGCCCTACCCGAAGGTTGACCTTGACTTTTTCTTCTTTCATTCGCATCACCCTTTGGTTGCCGGGACAGTGTCTCCCCTACCCTGCCTTACTTTGCGGCTTCGATCAAATCCTTGAGACTTTGCGCCTGCTCAATCAGCTCATTCAGAATCGCAACATCATTGTCACGGCGCTCCTGAGACATCTTTCTGACGCCGCGCTTGTAGCTGGTTGAACTCATTTTCTTAAAGATTTTATTGGCAACAGGCTGGAGCGTCTTTTCTACAAAGGTCGCGCTTTCAGACTCGCTCTTTTGCTCCTTCTTCTCAACGCGCTTTGCCTCCTGATCCTTGGCCACATCCTTTGCGATCTCTTCGGCCTTCTTCGTATCATGCTGGCTGACGGCGGTATGGTACTTCCCTACCGTGTTCTGCAGCAGACGGATTGCGCTGTCGCACTCTGCAAACGCAGTCTCCAAGCGTTCGTCCCGCTCGTCCGGCTCGTTGGTTTTTCTGGCGCTGTCAATGGCCCGGATAAAATCATAATGTATGCTGTTGCGCTCCTGCAGCAGACGCTCCTGTGCATCGGTGTCGCAGCCGCTCACATCTACCGTGCTCAGCAACAGATAGCACTGCGCAATTTTATGCTGCACCTCCGGCTCCAGCGTAATATAGCTTTCACACTCCATGCGGGTCAGAAACTTATTGTCCAAAAGACGAAGCAGCTCTTTATCCAGCTTTTCCTCAATGCGGAAATCGCGGTCGATCTGCTTGGCAGTGGTTGCGCTCACTTCCTTAATTGCCTTCTTAGCGTCCTTTTCCGTCATATTGAACGGCTCGCTCTGTAGGCATACCACGAATTCTGCAACAGCCTTGCGGCGGATCTGTTCGTCCGCCAAGCCACCGCGAACCTGCAGGTTCGCGCTGTATAAAAGCACCTTTTTTTCATTTTCCGAAAGGCTTGTTGTGATCACATTGCAGTTTTTGATGGTGTTCCATGTGGCGTCCCCTCTCTTTTCAAGGTACTCCATCGCACGGTAGCGCCGCTCACCGGAGAGAAGGACATACACCGTTTTCCCATTTTCTTCCTGCGGAAATACCACAAGATTATGCATCAGGCCGTTGCGCTGAATATCCTCCGCCAGCTGCACAATATCCTCTTGGGTATCTGCCTGCCGGAAGATTTCGTTGTCCGCGTTTACACGAATATCGTACAGTGCAATATCCCGTGATTCGTATTCAATGCTTTTATGACCTGCGGTCAGATCACTGATAATCTTCCCTGCATCGCCGTTATTGGAATCGATTTTGCCAAGCTCCGCATCCGTCGGGCGGGAACGCTTTACGATTTCCTTCTTTTTGGCGGGACTCTTCATTCCCATATCATTTCACCTCCAGACGCTTTTTCAATTCTTCGTAGGCTTTCACATAGGCTTTTGCCACAGGCTGTGTTTTTGCCATATAGCACACAGGCAAAAAGCGGGAAATGGATGTTTTCACCGTCTTGCTGGCAGGGATTGCAACACTGAACAGCGATGTGCCGAGTTCTTCCTTAAAATGCTCCTGAATTTTCTTATCTGTTGCTGCGCTCCTGTCCACATTCACCAGTAATACACCGGCACCCATCAGGTGCGAAGTGGAGCTTTGCTTCATCTTATTACATTCATAGTAAAGGCGGAATGCCGATTCTTCGGAGTTATCCTCGCAGCCGGCCGGAATCAGGATATAATCCGCTGCATAGATTGCATTGGAAAGCAGCAGGCTGTCACGCGTAGGCTGTGTGTCAATCAGAATGTAATCGTACTCATCGCGCACCTGATTGAGGAAATAGTACAGAAAATCTCCCATACCGGAAACCTTCCTCGGATCATCGTCCTTCAAGCGCTCTGCATCACCAATCAGCAGCTCAATGCGCTTATTGATCCGCGGCGTCTGCGCGTCGCACGGGATCATATCTACATTTTCATACTGCGTTTCTACAATAAAGTCTCGCGTCTTGCTATGATACAGGAAGCCGTCGAATAGATTATAGAGCGCCTTGCCGTAGAATTCATCACTTGTGATGCTCAAGCCGCCGCTGAGCGCTTTGGTGAGATTTCCCTGCGGATCGGTATCCACGCAAAGAACTTTTTTTCCTTCATCGCCCATCAGGTAGGCAAGATTGGAGGCCGTTACGGTTTTACCCGTGCCGCCCTTTTCAATGGCAATTGTAATAATTTTTGCAGACATTGAGCAATTCCTCATTTCTGTAAAGACTGTTATTTGTGGATGTGTCTGTCAATTCTTGTTGCTATAGTTTATTGTTCCGTCACCGTCTTGTGATTGGTTCTTTCTGCCTTTTTGCTGCTACAGGGTGCAGCTGTTTCTTATTATCCGATTCTATCATACTTCAACGGCTGAATATGTTGAAATCTATCCCTCACCATAGAAATAGTCTCAGTTACTTTCTGCTGCTCATTGTAATTTCAATTATAACATAGATATAAGTAAAGTCAATTCTCTTTTCTTTATTATTACTCTGCAGCAGCATTTATTCAGGTCTATCAATTCTTGTTGCTGTGCTTTAATGTGTCCGCATTCGCACCGCCTATTTCTTTGCATTTTCGCCGTGCTTCGCAGTGCCGTGCGGAATCAATACGCCCTTCAATTCTTGTTGCTGTTTTCACTTTGCATGTATTTATCAGATGAAATCACTGTCATCCTTTACCACAAAAAAGCAGAGGCCTGCAATTTGCAGACCTCTGCCAAAAAACACTTAGACATCCTCAAAGACAGACATATCAAACTTAAACACGCCAGATGGATCTAAAGCTGCGAGCTTCTGCTTGCCAGCCGCGATAATCAAAGCGCTGTTTTCAATCGTATCGTTATAAACAACCGTGCGATAATACTGTGCAGACTTTCTTTCGGTTGTTTTTTCAAGCAACTCGGTAAACTTTACACACAGTCCCAAGGCCCATGTTTTCAGCCCGGCATTGTCATGAATGATACGGTTTAAACAATCCAGCGTTTCCTCTGCCTGATCCCGCTTATTGCCATTTGTCAGAATTTTAGCCGTGTATGTGAAAATATCATTGCAGATATTTTTCTCGTTGTCCGACAGCTTATCCTCATACGAAAGATAATCAGCTTTATTTCTGATCTCTGTAGTCGCTTTTCTGTACTTCATTTCCAGAATATCTGTGCCAAACGGCTCTGTAATATGCTGCGCAGCGTTTTCCGCGCTCTGGGTTTTCTTCTTTCTGGAATCCCTTACAATTTCATCATCATGCGTATTTCTATCGTGATAGGCGCGGACATTCTTCATTTCCGCTTTGGTCTTATATTTGATGAAAATATACAGGTATTCATATTTGCGAACACCGCGCTTGCGTGCCGGGGCATAGTCAAACCAGAGATCCGTCATCTCATTGATTTCTGTCTTAACTGTCTTTAAAACATTTTTTTCAAACTCTGTAAAAGTCTTGTACTTTTCAGACAGCGGTTTTTCCCGGTCGAACTTTTTCTTGTCTGCAGATGCCGCATCCTTTTTCTTTTTGCTCTTTGTGGACTCTCTCTCTGCCTCTGTGGGTGCAGAAAGCAGGCCCTTAAACTCATCAATATTGAATTTTTTATACTTGTAACCGGTCAACTCTGCACGCTTTGAGGAGAACTTATTCAAAATCTCATCATTTACCGGCTGGAATACAAGGCCATTCGTATAGCCATAATCTCTGTTGCCGTTGTCATAAGAGAGTATGATTTCATAAACGCGCATCGAGTAGGTGCTTTTCATCATCAGCAGATATTCTATGCTGTAAGAGGTATAGTTGCTGGTAAGCTGCGCAATATCCTTCCAGATATCCTGATTAAAGCGCAGTCGGATCTCTTTCTTGTCAAAATCGACCTCAGAACCTTTTTGCAGCCAGGAAATGGAGCGATACACCTTACTGCCGGGCTCTTTCTTTACCCAGAAGGTACGGTTTTCCAAATTTTCTATGGTTTCTTTCAGGTTCAGCGCATATGTTGTATCAACCGTGCGCACTCCAGTCAACTTGGCAAAATCGTTGAAGGTAATCGAATAATACTTGGACGCATCCTTATCGTTCTTTTGGTCAATCTTGGACATGAGCATAAAGAGAACCTTTTGCTCATTTCTGGGCAGAGAATACTTTGTCCGCTGGATCAGATCATTACTTTTGGTAATGTAAGAGCCAAAGCCGACAGGGGAGTGCTGCCATTTCGCAAGTGCCTGCTTTTTCTCGCGGACCTCATCATCAGAAAGGACCTCCCCGACTAAAGCTTCCTCATTCTCATCAATGGACGAATTTGTTTTGTTCATATCCATTACTTATAGCTGTACAAAACGGTGCTTAAAATAATCTCGATATACAGCTATATATTCCTTTCCTTAGATGTTACAATTCAAATAGGTACACAAATATCATTATACTGATAATATTACTATACTATTCGCCAACTGTCAACGAAAAATGTTTGAGGTCTTATTATTTCACAAGATTTTGATTTTTTCTCTTTTACAATTATTTATCTTATATCTTATTTTTTACTTATTTATTATAATATGTAGAAAGAGAGGTTTCTACATGCCAGCTAAGAGGAAAAAACACTTGACGAAAGAGATTTCCACACCGGATGCAAGAGGTTTAAAAGTCTGTAGAAAGAGATTGCTACAGACAAATTAGGCAAAACAGGCGTGTAGAAACCTCTTTTTTGCCGTGGAAGAATCTCTGTTTTCAAAGTTATTTCTGCATACTGCCTGTTGCAGTTACTAATTGCGCCGTGTGGAAATCTCTGTTTTGCTATAGCGGGAGTGTTTGGCCGTGCAAACAGAGGTGGAGATTACGAGGGCTGATTTTTCCGGTGTAGAAACCTCTCTTTTGCTGATTACGGTACAAACCTGCCCCCAGAGAGGGGAATGGATAGGGGAGAGTGAACAGTGCTTAAAAATCTCCGGTTTTTCCGGTGTAGAAACCTCTCTTTGCTCCCAGAATGGAAAACGCGGGCATCTTAATTGGGATAATACGCATAGTGCGGGGGTGTAGAGAAAAAATTTCGCCTTCCGTAAGTGTAGAAACCTCCTTTTACTTCTGCAGGCGGCATCTTGGTTATGAGGTGTACGATTTTTTCCGGTGTAGAAACCTCCTTTTAGAAATTACTCATATTACACTACATATTGGTGCTTTAGACAAGCAAAGATACTTGTTCTTGAGTAAAGCAGGCTATACAACCAGAGATAGGAAAGCTAATATAGGAGAACCAAGAGATTGCTACATATAAGCAGCGTAAGATTTTTGTACAGTAATAATACGCGATATAGCGATATAAAATCGCGCCTTGAAAAAGAAGTTGAGTGCACTAAAAAGAGGTTTCTACATCAAAGAAGCGGAAGAAAACGCAGCCTTGTACAGAAAGACACAACCAAAGCATCATAGTAATAGAAAGGGAAAAAACCACAATATATAGATATAGAAACCCCAAAAACAGGATGAGAAGAAATGAGAAAGAGGGGAAAAGTGCTGTTAATACAATACAATTAGGAAATATTATTGCTTAGTATACAATATGTACACGGTGAAAAGCGTAGATTATACAAAGAAGATTCATAGTGCTGCAAAATAGGACAAAATGCAGGCAAAGTTTTTTAAGGTAATGCGATGTAGAAACCTCTCTTTGCTCTGAACTCCCTGAATTCCAGAGGAGGAAAGCTCTTTTTTATGGGTTTATCCAATTTTCGGCAGCAATCCGGCGTAATCATGAAAGGGGAAAATACGGTCGGAAATCGAAACCGCGTAAATACAGTACATTTGTTTCCGCAGGCAACTGGTTTAAAGAACAAAGTGGGCGCTCAAAAGGATGGGGGAAAGGCTATATAAGATTCAATTTTGTATACGGTTTGGATAATAAACTATTATATATACGATACGGACTATCAAAACTGTGTCAAAACCTCAAATTCTCCGCTTGTTAAAGTGTAGAAACCTCTCTTTTGGGTAGGAGTGGAAACCTACGCTATCCGAACGAAGGTGAATTTGAGAATGGGCCTGATAGGTAGAAAGGCGAATTTCGATTCTGTAGGTGTACGGAAAGAGCAGAAGACAGGAAAATAAAGCAATGCCATCCAAAAAAGGAAGGGGGATCTCAAGAGGGCAGGGGAGCAGCAGAAGGAGTGGTTTGTACCTGTTATAAAAAATTACAGCCTTTGAGAAAATTATGCTTTGCGATAGCAGCAAGGGCAGCTACATTGAGATGGTAAGATACTGCTTGGCGAACGCAACAAGGAATACAAAAATATGGTTATGGCAACAGGAATTGACGGATAATGGAGAGCAAAGTACACATAGAAAGAAAGCCAATGAATTATTGCCTGTAACCAGTAGCCAAAGACTAAGAGGGATTTAGGGCAATACCGCATAATTCTAAGTACCGATACGGCGGGTGAGGTGCCGCAGCCGCCGGAGCGGTGCTTGAGCCGCAGGGCGGGAATTATGCGGTGTTGCCTTAAGCTTTTTGCTGCTGCTTTGCGCGGTGTGTAAAAAGGGGACTGCCGTGGGATGAAGTACAGCAGCCCTTTTCATTTTACTACTTGCGATGCAATGCTCCGGGGGTGTAAAATAAAAGGCAGAAGTAAGCCGCTGCAGCGGCAGGGCATATAGAGACAGAGGATGTAGGGTATGAAACGAATTTTGATCATTGATGGGCAGGGCGGCGGCATGGGCGCACAGCTTGCAAAGCTGCTGCTGCCTAAGCTGCCTGCGGATTGCGAGCTGCTGGCAGTGGGCACGAATGTGCTGGCAACCAGTGCCATGCTGAAGGCGGGTGCAGTGCGCGGTGCAACAGGGGAAAATGCGGTGATATATAACGCCGCCAGAGCCGATGTTATCCTAGGACCCATCGGTATCTTGATGGCTAACGGCATCATGGGCGAAGTTTCGCCCAAAATGTCGGTAGCGATTTCCGGCAGTGAGGCAGCCAAGGTTTTGATTCCGGCGTCCGGCTGCGGGATCTTTGTAGCGGGCACGCAGGATTGCCGCCTTGACGAGTATCTGCAAAATGCCGTAGCAATTGCGCTGCGTGCATTGGACGCATGACGCCGCTGGCAACAGCCGCCGCACCAATCCTGCAGGCCGCACAGATGGCTGCAGAAAACGGCCCCGCGCTGCTGGCTATTGACGGGCGCTGCGGCAGCGGAAAGTCTACACTGGCCGAGTATCTGGCGGGGCATTTGGGCTGCCGAGTAGTGCATACCGATGATTTCTATCTGCCTATTGCCGCGCGGTGCGCGAACTGGCAGGAGCAGCCCGGTGCGAATATGGATTTCATCCGGCTGCGAAATGAGGTCCTGCAGCCGCTTTTGCGCGGGGAAACGGCGCTCTATAAGGCTTACAGCTGCGCGGCGGGAACTTTTAAGCCGGCTGAACCGTTTGCCGCCGCGCCGCTGACGATTCTGGAGGGCAGCTACAGCCTGCATCCGGCGTTGCAGACCGAATTTGCGGTGCGCGTATTTGTTACCTGCCCGCCTGATGTGCAGACGGCACGCCTGCAGGCGAGAGAGGGCATACGCTACGCAAATTTTGTGCAGCGGTGGATCCCGCTGGAGGAAGGCTATTTTGTTGCCTATGATCCAGCCGCACGCTGCGATTTTGTACTGGACACGGCGGAGATTTTTGTGTAATATAGTAAACGGACCTATGGCATGACTGCATGATTCCCGCTATGGCGGGCTTGAATGATGCAGTAATGCCCTTATGAAAAAGCCAGGAAGGCAGTGCCCAGAAGGGTGCGCGGTTCAAACTTTTTGATAAGGGTGATATGTTGTGAAAAACCAGAATACCAAAAAATTAGCTTATGCAGCGCTGTTTTTGGCGCTGTGCCTTGTGCTGCCCATGCTGACGGGCCAGATTCCGCAAATCGGCAGTATGCTGCTGCCGATGCACATTCCGGTGCTTTTGTGCGGTCTTGTCTGTGGCTGGCAGTACGGTGCAGCGGTGGGCTTTGTTGCACCGCTGCTGCGCTCGGTTCTGTTCGGGATGCCCCCGATGTACCCGGTGGCGATTGCGATGGCCTTTGAGCTGCTCACCTACGGCCTGGTTATCGGGTTGGTATACCGCCGCATGGCCCAAAAGGGATTGGCAGGCGTGTATGCGGCGCTGCTTACCGCCATGGTAGCAGGGCGGCTTGTCTGGGGCGTGGCTGAGGTCGTGCTGCTGGGCTTGGGCGGCAAGGCGTTTACCGCTCAGGCGTTTTTGGCGGGCGCACTGCTCAATGCCGTGCCGGGCATTATCGTGCAGCTGGTTCTGATCCCCGCCGTGATGGCAGCTCTGCAGAAGGCGGGGGCCGTCAAAGAATACGCCGAATAAGGAAGTTTGCTGAGAGGCTGCGCAGGAAGCGCAGCCTTTTTGCTTTGTGCAGTTGTATTGCAGTTCATATTAGTCATACAGCAACAGGAATCGCCGACCCATATTTGCGCAATTGAAAACAACAAAAAGCTTGCAAGTACAGGCATTTTTGCCTCTTCTTGCAAGCTTTTTGTTGTTGCAACGGTGAAAGCGGCCGATAGCCGCTTGTCTGCTGCTAGAGCAGCTCTGCCATACTGATCTGATCAACCAACCAGCTTTCCTGCTTTGCCTCGTGGATCACATCGCCCGGCTGGCTGTGTCCGACCAAAAAGGGCGAGGCGGGATCGTGCATACGCATATTCTGCGCTACAGCCACACGGCTGGCGTTGGCGTAGCAGTAAAGGCAGCCGTGACCGCAGGTGTTGTAGGCGCCGATGTCCGCCGTAAGACAGCAGGCACACTCCCTGCGGGCAGGCTTTTGCGTGGGCAGCCGCAGGGGACGGTGCAGCGCGGCCTCAAAGGTTTTTTGCGTCATGCAGCCGCTGCAATCGGCACCATAACGGGCAAGCGCGGTGCCCTCGGCGCAGGGGCGTATTGTCATGCCGTATTTTCTGCCGATCTCAATAAAAGCCTTTCCCAGCGTTTCGCGCTCCGTGTGCGGGACGCTTTTTACCTGCGGAAAATTCCGCCGTACCTTCTCATAAAGGTCGATAAAGCTGATCACACAGGTTCTGGTATAGCCGGAAAGCGCAGCTGCCATCTGCTCAAAGTCTGCGATATGTCGCGCAGCGGTGTAGGTATCGGAAAGAAAAATGGGGTCATACCGCCATGCGATACAGTCAGGACCGACAATTTTTGACAGCGCGATAAAATTCTGCAATACCTGCGCCTTCGGCGGTACATGCGGCTCGATCTCCGGCCCGTAGGGGGTGATCGTGACAAACCAGTACTGCCCATAGGGGCGCAGAAGCTCCATGCGGGAAAGCATCGGTGCAGGATTTTTGGTGCAAAAGCCGATCAGGTCCACCACGTCCGGGTTGATGGCATACCGTGTCACAGATTGCGGATCATACGGGTTGCGCACCAGTACAAACCCTGCACGCAGGCGGTTCGCAAACCACGCGCTGTAAAAGGCGGGAATATCGGTGCGGAAACCTGTTTGTAAAATCATAAAACGCCCTCCTGCGGTGCAGCATATGCAGCTTACCGATTCTATACAAATTATAATACCATGCTGCAGAGGATTGCAAGGAGGCTGGATGAGCGCCGCTGCAAAATTCTTCTTTTTAGCAGGTTTGTTTTCTAGGCCTCGAGGGCTTTTTTCAGGGCGTTCTGGGACGGTGTCTCTCCCATGGTGCGCTTGAACAGGCGGGTAAAGTAGGGGACATCCGGGATACCTACCTCCTGTGCCGTCTGTGTGATCGTGTAGTGATGATACCGGAGCAGGTTCGCCGCAAACTGGATGCGGGTCAGGGTCACATAGTCGGTCAGGTTGCTGTGTACCTCCCGTGCTTTTTGCGGTGCGCCGAGAATGAATGTCTCCTGCGTGTTGAAAAGCACAGCGGGAAGATGGTACAATTATCAAACCAAAGCACAGTACGATGAGAAAAGGAGGATAAACACATGACGATTTTGATCGATGCAGACGGCTGCCCGGTGGTCGATCTGACCCTGCGGATCGCAGGGAAAAGCCGTGTGCCGGTTGTGATTCTGTGCGATACATCCCACCGCATTGAGAGGGAAGGGGCACAGACGCTGGTATTTGACAAAAGCGCTGACAGTGTGGATTTTGCACTCGTCAACCGGGTGAAGTCTGGGGACTTGGTCGTGACGCAGGATTACGGTCTGGCAAGTATGTGCCTTGCAAGGTGCGCACGGGTGCTGAACCAGAACGGTTTGGAATATACGGCGGATAATATAGATGCACTGATGCTGCAGCGGCATGAGAACAAAAAGCTCCTTCGCGCCGGCAAGCACCCAAAGGGGGCTGCAAAACGCACAAAAGAGCAGGATATTCGATTCTGTGATGCGCTGGAACAGATTTTAAGCGGCACATCCGGCGTATAGCAGACGAAATGTGAAAATGTGTCATTTGCAGGTAAGGAAATGTACAATGTGCCTTTTTTACAGTAGAATGGCGATTACAGAGCGTAGCTATGTGAAAAAAGGCAGAGGAAAAATGTGCTTTTTGATGAATTTGTGCAGAAATGTACACTTTTCAGGGCTTCAAAATACAATAATTTCCGGGAGACAAAAATGAACCCCGGAATATGTTGTACTCTGCGTATTGAAAACACAGGTGAATCGGGCGCTTGTTCGATGCCTACTGGTCCGCAATAGCAAAATAAGGATACAAACCAAAGCGTACAAAAGAAAGAAAAGCGCAAGCAGCATATCCTTGCCCTGCTCCTTTCCCTGCGGAGAGAATGGATTCCGGTATTCTTCCGCTGAAAGCAAAATAACAGGGCTAATTTTCCGGATTTTCCCTTGAGATTTGGCGGCGCTATAAACTATAATAAGCATAAGGCCAGCAAATACGATGCCGGTAACAGATACTGCGCAGGAAAGGGAAGAAATGCAATGAAGATGCTTTTTAAGCAACGGATGTTCTCCTGGTTCGACAGCTATGATATTTACGATGAATATGGAAATACCCTGTTTGTGGTCAAGGGTCAGCTTTCCTGGGGGCATTGCCTGAGAATCTTTGATGCGGCGGGCTGCCCGGTTGGCTGCGTCAAAGAAAAGATATTTACATGGATGCCAAAATTTGAACTCTACACAGGTGAGGATGATTATGTGGGGTGCCTGAGCCGAGAGCTGACGCTTTTCCGGCCCAGCTACCATATCGACTGCAATGGCTGGCGCATTGAAGGCAGCTTTTGGGAATGGGACTATGACATCCTTGCCCCCAGCGGGCATACCGTGGCGCATATCGCCAAGGAGCTTTGGAATTGGACCGATACATACACCATTGAGGTTGCCGACCCAAGAGATGCTCTCTGCGCGCTGATGGTCGTGCTTGCGATCAATGCAGAGAAATGCTCGCGGGATAACCATACCTGACAGGCTGCACATAAAAAATACTCCCTTATTCTGCTGCGCGCGCAGCAGGATAGGGGAGTTTTCTGGTTTGTGAAGCAGCACGCCGGTGTATAAAGACCGTACAGAAAAAGCAGCAGCCCACTGCGGGCTGCTGCTTTGCGGTAAAAGGCGGGCGGTCAGCCCATGACGACCTTGACCTCTACGGTCGAGCCGGCGGGAACAGGGGAGAGGATGTTGCCGCTTACGGGCTTGCCGTCCACGGTCATGGCTTTGACGCCCTTTTCCAGATGGTCAGGGTTCTCCACAACGATTTCATAGGTTGCCCCGCGCCAGACACGGCGCAGGGTAAAGCCGTCCATCGTGTGGGGGATGCAGGGGTCGATCTTCAGCCCGGCCAGTGTGGGCTGGATGCCAAGGATGTACTGGCTCGCATCCACAAAGGTCCATGCGGCCGTGCCGGTCAGCCAGCTGTTTTTCGCCTCGCCGAAGGTCGCGGCATCACAGCCTGCCACCATCTGGCTGTAGACATATGGCTCGGTGCGGTGGATCTCGCTGATGTCCTCAATGTATGCCGGGCAGGTCTTTTTGTAGATCTCAAACGCGCGGTCGCCGTGGCCGACTACAGTTTCGGCACAGCTGACCCACGGGTTGTTGTGGCAGAAGATACCGGCGTTCTCCTTGTAGCCCGGGGGATAGCTGGAAATCTCGCCCAGCTCAAGGTGATACTTGGTGTAAGCGGGCTGCAGCAGCACAATGCCGTACTTGGTGTCAAGCTTGTCTTTCACGCTCTGCAGGGCGGTCACGGCTTCGCCGGTGTTTACGCCGATGCCTGCCATGACACACATACCCTGCGGCTCGATGAAGATCTTGCCTTCCTCACATTCCTCACCGCCGATCACATGGCCAAAGGCGTCGTAGGCGCGGCGGAACCAGCTGCCGTCCCAACCGGCAGTCAGCACGGTTTGTTCCATCTCTGCAGCCTCGGCGCGCACGGCGGCGGCCTCGTCCGCGTGGCCGGTGGCGTCCAGAATCTCGGCAAAGGCGTTGCCGTATTTGACATACATACCGGCGATGAACACGCTTTCAGCCACAGGGCCGTCACTCGGGCCGGTGGTCTGGAAGCTCTCGCCCGGCTCCTTGCTGAAACAGTTCAAGTTCAGGCAGTCATTCCAGTCGGCGCGGCCAATCAGCGGCAGGCCGTGCGGCCCCTTGTGGGTGCGCAGGTAGCCGAAGCTGCGGCGCAGATGCTCAAGCAGCGGCTGTGCAAGGCTGTGGTCGTTGTCAAAGTCCACCGGCTCGCCCAGAATCGAGTAGTCGCCCGTCTCGCCCAAGTAGGCGTACACGGCGGCAATCAGCCACAGCGGGTCATCGTTGAAGCCGGAGCCGATGTCCATGTTGCCCTTTTTTGTCAGCGGCTGGTACTGGTGGTAGGCGCTGCCATCGGGGAACTGGGTGGCGGCAATGTCGAGAATACGCTCCCGCGCGCGGGCGGGGATCAGATGCACAAAGCCGAGCAGATCCTGACAGGAATCGCGGAAACCCATACCGCGGCCGGTGCCGCTCTCATAATAGCTGGCCGAGCGGCTCATGTTGAAGGTGACCATGCACTGGTACTGATTCCAGATATTAACCATGCGGTCGAGCTTTTCATCGCTGCTCTTGACTGAGTAGGTGGACAGCAGGGTATTCCAGTGGTCGTGCAGTCTGGCAAGTGCCGCATCGACCTGCGCATCCGTGGCATAGCGGGCAGCCATCGCCCGGGCGCGGGTCTTATTGATGACGCCGGGCGCGGCCCACTTCTCGTCCTCCGGGTTTTCGATATAGCCCAAAACAAAAATCAGGCTGCGGCTTTCGCCGGGCTGCAGGGTGACATTGATCTGGTGTACGCCAACGGGTGCCCAGCCATGCGCCACCGAATTGGTGCAGCGGCCGTTTTCCACGACCTCGGGGTTCGCATTGCTGCGCCATGCGCCTAAAAAGGCATCCCGGCTCGTGTCAAAGCCGTCAATGGGCGTGTTGACGGTGAACAATGCGTAATGATTGCGGCGCTCGCGGTACTCGGTCTTGTGGTAGATGGTGCTGCCCTCGACCTCGACTTCGCCGGTAGAGAAATTGCGCTGGAAGTTGGTGGAATCGTCCACAGCATTCCACAAACAGAACTCCAGATAGCTGAATACAGTAAACGATTTCGGTGCATCACTCTCGTTGGTCAGCACCAGACGGTCGATCTCGCAGTTGTCGCCTACCGGCACAAACAGCTCCAGCTTCGCGGTCAGACTGTTCTTTTTGCCGGTAATGATGCTGTACCCGAGGCCGTGGCGGCACTCATAGCTGTCCAGCTCGGTCTGGGTGGGCTGCCAGCCGGGATTCCAGACGGTATCGCCGTCCTTAATATAGTAATACCGGCCGTTAGAGTCCGCAGGTACGTTATTGTAGCGGTAGCGAGTGATACGCCGCAGCTTGGCATCCCTGTAAAAGCTGTACCCACCGGCCGTGTGGGAAACAAGGCTGAAGAATGCCTCGCTGCCCAGATAGTTGATCCACGGCAGCGGCGTGCGCGGCGTGGTGATGACATATTCGCGTGCGGTATCGGAAAAATGACCGAACTTCATAGAGACCCTCTCCTTACTTATGGAAAGCAGATAAAATCGTCAGTTCAAGTCGAAAACGATTAAGTTATTACCCTTACAATACCGCGTTTTTCGGATAATTGCAAGGGCTGCGGCTGAATTTAACGATGATTTGGCAAGTTTCACAATTTTGTAAACCGAAAATTGGCACGAAAATCGAATGCCACCTATTTTATATAAGAGTGTTTTCCGGCTGCGGCACCATTAAAAGCAAATTTGGGTCTGCATCACCGGGCCGAAAAGTGCAAAAACGGCAAGCTGGGGCGCAAATTATGTCTCTTTTTCAGCGAAACTCCAAACGAAATTACCAAAACAGTTGTTTTGGCTTTTTGCAAATCGCCAAATCGAATCGAAATGCACAAAAAATGCCAAAAAGGCATTGATTTTATGGTTGACATGTTGTATAGTGAAGATGCGAAAACGATTAAGGAAGATGCAAGGAGGCGATATCATGGCATCCATCAAAGACATCGCAAAGGCATGCGGGGTCTCGGTGGCTACCGTGAGCAAGGCTCTGAACGGTCACAACGATATCAGTCAGGCCACCAAAGAAAAAGTGCGTGAGGCTGCAAGGCAGATCGGCTACATGCCAAACTCTGCAGCGCGGGCTTTAAAAACGAACCGTACCTATAATCTGGGCGTCCTTTTCGTGGACGAGGCACAAAGCGGTCTGACGCATGAATTCTTCGCGGCTGTTCTGGACAGCTTCAAACGCCACGCCGAGGGCAGAGGCTATGATATCACCTTTATCAACCACAACATCGGCCACGGCCACTCCAGCTATTTAGAGCACTGCCGCTACCGCGGCGTTGACGGTGTGATCGCTGCCTGCATCAAGTTCGATGACCCGGAGGTCATAGAACTGGCCTACAGCAACCTGCCGATCGTCACAGTCGACCATGTCTTTAACAACCGGGCTGCTGTACTTTCCGATAACACCGACGGTGTTCACAAGCTGGTGGATCAGCTTGCCGCCTTAGGGCATGAGCGGATCGCCTATATCCACGGAGAAAATCACAGCGCAGTCACCCAGAAGCGTCTGGTCGGTTTCTACCGCGCCTGCGCCGCCCATGGGATCACGGTGCCGGATGCCTACATCGTGCCGAGCACCTACCGCGATGCGAAAAGCTGCGCCGCTGCGACCCGCCAGCTGCTGGCGCTGCCGCAGCGCCCCACGGCGATTCTCTTCCCGGATGACTTCTCCGCAATCGGCGGCATCCAGACCATCCGTGAGGAAGGGCTTCTGATCCCGCGGGATATTTCGGTGGCCGGTTATGACGGCAACCTGATCTCGCAGATCATGTCCCCGCAGCTGACCACCTACCGGCAGGACACCGAAGCGCTGGGCCGCGCTGCGGCAGAGCTGCTTATCGAGCAGATAGAATCCCCGCGCACGGCATTGCCGGAGCAGAAGTTGATCTCCGGCAGTTTGCTGAAAGGGCAGTCTGTCGATGTCCCCAATCCATAGGTTCAAACCCGCTGGGATGCGGGTCACAATATCTGATTCATACATGAGTTCTTTTTATTAAAAAAGGAGGAAAACACATTATGAAAAAGGCAATGAGTTTATTGACCGCCACTGCAATGGCAGCCACCTTGCTGGCAGGCTGCGGCGGAGGCGCCGCAAGCTCGTCCGCAGCCCCTGCCGCTGATTCGACCTCTACCGAAGCCAGCAGCACGGCCGCAGAGCCTGCTGCCGATGCAGCCGCAGAGGAGGGCAAGGTCCTGAACATCTGGTGCTGGAACGATGAATTCCAGTCCCGCTTCAATGACTATTACCCCGGCGTCAAGGAGATTGCCGCCGACAAGTCCACCACAACGCTGGATAACGGTGTCACCGTAAAGTGGACCATCAACCCCAACGATAACAACAACTACCAGAATAAGCTGGACGAGGCCCTGCTCAAGCAGGACAGCGCCGCTGCCGATGACAAAATCGACATCTTCCTGATCGAGGCAGACTACGCGCTGAAATATGTGGATTCCGAATATACGCTGGATGTCAAGAAGGATGTCGGCCTGACCGATGATGACCTCAAGGATCAGTACCAGTACACCAAGGACATCGTTACCGTGGATGGCGTGCAGAAGGGCACCACATGGCAGGCAACCCCGGGTCTGTTTGCCTACCGCCGCTCCATCGCCAAGGATGTGCTGGGCACCGATGATCCGACCGAGGTTCAGGCCGCACTGAGCGATTGGGATAAGTTCAACGATGTGGCGGAGAAGGCCGCTGCCAAGGGCTACAAGATGCTCTCCGGCTACGATGATTCCTACCGCACCTTCTCCAACAATGTGTCCGCCGGTTGGGTGGACGGCACGACCGTCAAGGTCGACCCCAACATTATGAACTGGGTCGATCAGACCAAGACCTACACCGATAACGGCTACAACAACAAGACCAGTCTGTGGAGCGACCAGTGGGCCGCCGATCAGGGCCCTGCCGGTAAGGTTTTCGGCTTCTTCTACTCCACTTGGGGCATCAACTTCACCCTGCTGGGCAACTCTCTGGCCACGCCTGAGTCTGAGGGAGGCAAGCAGGAAGTCGGCAACGGTATCTTCGGCGATTACGCAGTCTGTCAGGGTCCTCAGCCGTATTACTGGGGCGGCACTTGGATCTGCGCAGCAGCCGGCACTGACAACATCCCCACAATCAAGGATGTCATGTACTCTCTGACCTGCGATGCCGACATCATGACCAAGATTACTGAGGATACGCAGGACTACACCAACTGCAAGAGCGCTATGGATTCCATCGCAGCTGACCCGAATTTCGGCTCCGCATTCCTTGGCGGCCAAAACCACATTGCCCTCTTTGCAGAGGTTGCACCTACCATTGATATGTCCAACGCCGGTCCGTATGATCAGGGCTGCAACGAGACCTTCCAGAGCTGCTTCAAGGATTACTTTGACGGCACGGTTGACCTTGAGACCGCGAAGAAGAACTTCGAGGATCAGATCAAGGTCAAGTATCCTGAGCTGAGCAGCGTTGAATGGCCCGCCTGATGCGCTGACCGCACCGCAAAACTGAATCCATACTTATAACACAAGCCACGCCGGGGGCGGGTCAGCGCCCGCCCTCGGTTTTGTATTGTAAAGGCCCTGCCCTTCGTGGGGCAACGCCCGATAAGGAGGGTGAGACCTGTGAAAACCAAACGCAAAGGCATGAGCTACGCCAAATGGGGCCACATATTTCTGGCACCGTTCTTTATCACCTTTTTCATCTTCCACTTCTGGCCGCTGGCAACGACCATCTACTATTCCTTCTTTGAATATTTCCGCAGTGGCTTAAAGATCATCGGCCCCAACTTTGTAGGGCTGAAAAACTATGCCGCTATGATCCGGGAGGTGCCGAAATACTTCAGCAATACCATGATCATGTGGCTGATGGGCTTTATCCCGCAGATCATTGTATCACTGGTGCTGGCAGCGTGGTTTACCGATCTGCGGTTGAAGCTGCGGTTTCAGGGCTTCTTCAAGACGGTCATCTATATGCCCAACCTTATCATGGCATCGGCGTTCGCCATGCTGTTCTTTACCCTGTTTTCAAACTCGGAAACAGGGCCGATCAACTCGATCCTGCTCAAACTGGGCATCGTGGCCGAGCCGGTGCGCTGGCTTTCCAATGTCTGGACAGCGCGCGGTCTGGTTGGGCTGATGAACTTCCTGATGTGGTTCGGCAATACGACCATCATTCTGATGGCTGCCATCATGGGTGTGGACCCCGGCCTGTATGAGGCCGCCCAGCTGGACGGTGCATCCTCGACCACAATGTTCTGGCGCATCACGATCCCGCTGATCCGCCCGCTGCTTGTCTACACGCTGATCACCAGCCTCATCGGCGGCCTGCAGATGTTTGATGTGCCGCAGGTCCTGACCAACGGCAAGGGGGACCCGAACGGCTCGACCAACACCATTATCATGTACCTGAACCAGCATCTGTACAGCAAAAATTACGGCACAGCCGGTGCTATTTCGGTGCTGATGTTCCTGCTCTGCGCGGTGCTCTGCGTCATCATCTACTTTACCCTCACGCAGGAGGATGACGGCCTGACCCGTGAGCAGCGCAAGGCTGAGAAAGCCCGCATCAAGGCAGCCAAAGCGGCCGCTAAGCATCACTAAGGAAGGAGCGTGAACAGTATGCCGAACAAGACCCAAACCGCAGCCACCACTACCGCAAAGGCAAGCAAAATTCACGACCCTATGCTGACCCTGCAGCGTGCAGTGGCCTATATCGTGCTGTTTGTCCTCTGCTTTATCTGCCTGTTCTTCTTCTATGTGCTGATCGTCAACGCCACGCACAACAACTTTACCATCCAGCAGGGGTTTGACCCGCTGCCACGCGGCAGCTTTGGCGTCAACTTCTTCAACACCACCCATGATGCCAATGTACCGATCCTGACCGGTCTGCGCAACAGCCTGATCGTGTCGGCTGCCTGCGCGGCGCTGTCGGTCTATTTCAGCGCACTGACGGCCTACGCCATCTATGCGTATGACTTCAAGCTGCGCAAGCTGGCATTCACCGTTATTCTGCTCATCATGACGATGCCGACGCAGGTTTCGGCGCTGGGCTTTTTGAATTTGATGGACAAGATGAAGCTGACCAATACCCTTTGGCCGCTGATTTTGCCGAGCATCGCCGCGCCGACGGTGTTCTTCTTCATGAAGCAGTATATGGATTCGAGCCTGCCGCGCGACATTATTGACGCGGCGCGCATTGACGGCTCGGGGGAGTTCCATACCTTTAACACAGTCATTCTGCCTATCCTGAAGCCAGCCATGGCGGTGCAGGCGATATTCAGCTTTGTGGGCGCGTGGAACAACTACTTTATCCCGGCGCTGATCATCAACGATGCCAAGTGGAAAACGGTGCCCATTCTGGTTGCACAGCTGCGCAGCGCGGACTTTTTGAAGTTCGATATGGGTAAGGTATATATGATGATCACCATTGCGATTCTGCCCGTTATGATCGTCTATCTGCTCCTCTCAAAATATATCGTGCGGGGCGTTGCATTGGGCAGCGTGAAAGGGTAAAATTACACTTACGGAGGTGCAGTGCGTTTGCGCTGCACCTTTTTAGGTGTTTGTGCGGAAAAGGGAACCGACAGAATACGGAGGAATACACGATGTCATTTCAGGAAAATTTCGTCTGGGGCGCGGCGACCGCAGCCTATCAGGTCGAGGGCGCGGTGCAGGAGGATGGCAGGGGACTGTCCATCTGGGATACATTCAGCCATATGCCGGGCAAAACAAGGAACGGCGATACCGGGGACATCGCCTGCGACAGCTACCATCGCTGGGCAGAGGATATTGCACTGCTGAAAGAGATGCATCTGAAGGCGTACCGGTTCTCGATTGCCTGGCCGCGCATCTTCCCGGAGGGCACTGGGGCAATCAACCCGGCGGGCCTTGCCTGGTATGACCGGCTGGTCGATGCGCTACTTGCGGCAGGGATCGAGCCCTATGTCACGCTCTACCACTGGGATCTGCCGCAGGCCCTGCAGGACAAGGGCGGCTGGCTGAATGCCGATACGGCAAAAGCCTTTGCCGGGTATGCCGCCGCGGTCGCCGCACACTTTAAGGGGCGGGTGCGGTACTATTTTACCCTCAATGAGCCGCAGTGCAGCGTGGGGTTGGGCTACAGCAGCGGCGTACACGCACCCGGCTTCCGTCTGGATGACGGCTCGGTGTTTACAGCGTGGCACAATACGATCTACGCCCACTGCCTTGCGGCCGATGCGATCCGCAGGGCTGACCCCGATGCCCGGGTCGGCATGGCCCCGACAGGGCGCATCTGCACCCCGGCGACAGACGACCCTGCCGATATTGCGGCGGCCCGCGAGGCAACCTTTGCGCTGGCGGACGGAGACTGGACCTTCACCTATACCCCGGCACTTGACCCGCTGTGCGGGCGCGGCTGGCCCGTGATCGCGGGCGGTCAGGCCCAGCGTGTGGTGGACGCCATCCCGCAGGAGCAGTTGGACGCTCTGCCGCTGGGCCGGCTGGATTTCATCGGGATGAACATCTACAACTCCGTCATGGTGCGCGTCGGCGCTAACGGCAAGCCGGAATTTTGCCCCCGAGCCGCAGGGCACCCGCGCACAGCCATCGGCTGGCCCGTCACCCCGGAGTCGATGGAGTGGGGGACACGCTTTATCTGGGAGCGGTACGGTCTGCCCATCTATATTACCGAGAACGGCATTTCCTGCACCGACAGCATCCATCTGGATGGCAAGGTGCATGATCCGGCGCGCATTGACTTCATCCACCGCTATCTTTTGTCGCTGCGCCGCGCGATTGACAGCGGCGTGGATGTGCGCGGCTATTTCCACTGGTCGCTGCTGGATAATTTTGAATGGAGCGAGGGCTATAACGAGCGCTTTGGCCTGATCTATCTCGATTACGCAACCGGCAAACGAACCCCCAAGGACAGCGCTGTCTGGTACGCCAAGGTAGCCGAAACGAACGGAAAGAACCTGTGAAAAGGCACGGTACCGCCTGCCGGAGGTTATGACTTTATATCTGCATAGCGAAAAAATTCTTGATGGATTCCCATAGCAATGCTATAATACATATTGACTCATAGGTATAAACTGTTCAAAAAAGCTGCTGACAACCTGACGGGATCAATGCTGCAATGCCCTTTCTAAAATCGGCGGTACGGAAATGAAGTCAAAATGCGACCGCCTGGGGCGGAGAAAGATGGAAAAGAATGGAAAACTCCGGAACGCGCAAAGTCATGCAGACCCTGACACGGAAAAGCGTCTGTGCGATGCTGTGCCTGCTGCTGTTGCTGTCAGTCGCACTCCCTGTGAAGGCCGCCGCAGAAACCGCCCCGGCAAAGGTCGTCCGCGTTGGTTCGTTTGAGGATACCTTCAACTATGTCAACGAGAAGGGCGCAAGAAAGGGCTACGGCTACGAATTACTGCAGACCTTATCCGGCTATACAGGCTGGCAGTTCGAATATGTGACCTGCGACTGGTCAGACTGCTTTGAAAAACTTGAAAACGGCGAAATCGACATCATGGGCGATATTTCTTATACGGAGGATCGCGCTGAGGAGATGCTGTTTTCGGACGAACCGATGGGGGAGGAAAAATATTACCTCTACGCCGATCTCTCGCGCGAGGACATCACCGCTTCCGACTTCAAAACGCTGAACGGCAAAAAGATCGGTGTTTTGATGAGAGCTGAGTCGGAGGTGATGCTGACCGAATGGGAAGAAAAATACGGCCTGAAAACGCAGCACGTCAACATCGCCAACAACGAGGATGCGAAGCAAAAGCTGGCAAACCACGAGATCGACTGCTTTGTTTCACTGGAAGAGTCCTTCTGGACAGAGCTTGGCATCTCGACCATAACCCGCGTGGGAAGCTCCGGCATCTACTATGCGATCAACAAAGACCGTCCTGATCTCAAGGAAGAACTGGACAATGCGATGCGCGCGTTGGAGGACGCTGATCCTTTTTATACGGCGGATCTCTATAAAAAGTATTTCTCGCTGGATTATATCCCTGCCCTTACGGGTGAGGAAAAGGCGTGGCTCAAAGAGCACGGTGCGATCCGGATGGGCTTTCTGACGAGTGACAGCGGCGTCAGCACCTATGACCCTGCCACCGGGGAGATTACCGGGACAATAACGGACTATGTTCAGTTTGCCAGAGGTTGTCTGGGAAATCAGGAGCTGGAATTCCATTTGGTCGGTTATGACGACAAAGAGGCGGAACTCAATGCGCTGAAATCAGGCGAGATCGACATGGTCTTCCATTTCGACCAGAGTCCTAATCTGGCTGAAGAATATCGCGTTGCCTGCACCAACACAACATGGACCTCCAATATGATGGCGGTCACGAACAAAGAGTATTTTAACGAAAACAAAGCGAACCGCGTTGCCGTTCCCCAAAACAAGATCTCCCTAGCAAGGTACCTTGCGTTTTATTATCCGCAGTGGGAAATTGTGGACTGCGATACACAGGAGGATGCGATAAAGCGGGTCAAGGACGGACAGGCAGACTGTTTTGTCACAGGGGTCAGCAGCGAGGCGAAATACAGCAAGAACTATGGTTTTTACAGCGTTCCGCTGCCAAACCCTGCCAAATCCTGCTTTGCGGTCAATAGCGGAAACCGCAGCCTGCTGTCCATCCTGAACAAAACGATCAAGGCCATGCCGGCCAATATGCTTACCGGCTCTCTGGCGATGTATAAGAGCGCCTCGCGGAAGGTTACCCTGAGCGAGTTTTTAAGGGATAACTTCTATATGGTTCTGCAGGTCAGCAGCATTGCGGTTGCAGTCATTCTGCTCACGATCCTGAAGCTGCTCCGGAAGGCGCGTAAAGCCGAAGCTGCTGCAAGGAAAGCCGCAAACGATACGCAGGAGCTGAATGCAAAGCTGCAGATTGCCGTAGAAAACGCCGAGAGCGCGAACCGCGCCAAATCTACCTTCCTGTTCAATATGTCGCATGATATCCGCACGCCCATGAACGCCATTATCGGTTACGCAGACCTTGCCTCCCGGCATTTGGACGACCCTGCAAAGCTGAAAAAATACATGGAGAACATTCAGGTGTGCGGACAGAACCTGCTGATGCTGCTGAACAATGTTCTGGATCTTGCCCGAATCGAGAACGATAAGACGGAGATGGAGTATTCTGTTTCGGATGTCGAGAAGGATTTCCGTAATTGCATTGCCATGTTCCGGAATCAGGCAGACAGCAAGGGGCAGACGCTTGTGGTGACAACACAGCTGCAGTATCCGTATATCTATGCGGATATTCCGCACCTGACTGAGGTCTGTACAAACCTCGTCAGCAACGCTGTCAAATACACGGGAGCCGGCGGCACGATCCGCTGCGATGTTACGCAGAAGCCCGGCGAAAAAGCGGGCTGGTGCGATACGGTGGTCACGGTTGCCGATAACGGCATCGGAATGTCGCAGGAGTTCCAGAAGCATATCTTTGAACCGTTTGAACGGGAACGCACGTCCACCGTCAGCAAGGTAGAAGGTAGCGGCATCGGGATGGGCATCGTGAAAAAGCTGGTCGGATTGATGAACGGCACCGTGGAGATGGAGAGCAAAATCGGTGCTGGCTCCAAGTTTACCGTGACCATTCCCTGCCGCATTGCGTCCGAGGAGGAAGCACAGGCAAAACGAGAAATCAACCCCTCGGACAAAAAGTGCCTGTGCGGTACAAGGATTCTGCTGACCGAGGACAACGACCTCAATGCGGAGATCGCCACCGAGCTGCTGCAGGAAGAAGGCTGTACGGTAGACCGTGCAAAAGACGGTGTGGAATGTGTGGATATGTTGGAAAAAGCTGCGAACGGAACGTATCAGATCATCCTTATGGATGTCCAGATGCCGGTGATGAACGGCTACGATGCGGCAAGAAAAATACGCAGGCTGGACGACCCCCAAAAAGCGAATATCCCCATCATCGCAATGACGGCCAATGCCTTTTCCGAAGATAGACAGATGGCGCTGGATGTCGGAATGAACGACCATGTCGCAAAGCCGATCAATATGAATGTTCTTGTGCCGACCCTACGGAAATACCTTTGATGCACACAGCAGGTTGTCGCACATAAAAACGACCAATAGACAGCAATACAACCTATAAACGAATACCGCCGGGGAGCCTTCCCATTTTTGGGAGGCATCCCCGGCGGATTTTTTAGGGCAATACCGTATAATTCTAAGTGCCGATACGGTGAGCGAGGTGCGGCAGCTGCTAAGCCAAAAGCGCAGATAATAGCGCCATTTGATATAGCAGGTGCTTATTGTTCTTATTGTTCAGGAATTACAAAGGCGGACTATGCTTTGCTCTATCAGAGACGATAACCGTATATTTTTCGTTTTCCATCCTTATACCCCGGCCATTACATCATCGAGGTATGCGTCCAATTCATCAAGAGAGCATCCGCCCCGACCCTGTAATCGATCTTCTTCAACAGCAAGAAGTTCTTCCCGGAGCTTCAACATTTTTTCACGGCGATTAAAAGTGTCAATATCCATGACAACCAAATCACCTTCACCGTTTTTTGTAAGAAAAACAGGCTCGGCAGTTTTCCTGCACAGGGTTGCAATTTCATTATAGTTTTGTCGGATTGCTGCCGAGGGACGAATATTCATAGGAAAACCTCCTTGCTCCCAGACGATGGCAGTATTCTACCTATATTAATGCTCGAAAAATACTATATAGTCAACGACTGTACTGCTGGGTATGCTTTGACCGTAGCACCATCGCACCTTGCGTTTCCCTCTGCATCCAGCGTAATATGCACAAAATGCTCCGGCTTGTTGTAATCTTTTGTCTCGCCGTCATCGGTATAGTATTCATAAGAGGCACCATGGGGGGCGTAGGCAAGCAGACGCAGGTCTGCAAAATCCACATCAGCCACATTCCGGATGCTCTTTCCGCCCTTGGCGATGGGAAGAATGTGCCCCTTGCGCACAAAGAACACCACTTCGTCCAGCTCCACCGGGATATAGTGGTGGCCTGCGGGCAGTACGCTGGTTTCGATGCGGTTGCCTTCGCTGCACTTTACCCGTACCTGCAGCATCTCCTCCGGCAGGTAGACATAGCGGCCGCGGGCGTTTTGCTCATATACCGGCGCAATCAGCAGGCTTTCGCCAATCATCACCTCATCCTCCACCAGGCGGGCAAAGTCATCCTCCGGGTAAGCAAAGGCCAGCGGCATACAATACATGCCATCGTGCAGGGCGGCCTTCATGTATTCACTGTAAATATAGGGCAGCAGCAGGTAGCGCAGCTGCAAAATACCGACAAAGGCGGTCTTATTCTTAAACCGGTAGGGCTCCTGTCTGCGGGTGCCGTTGGCAGAGTGGTTGCGCAGCAGGGGAGAGAAGATACCCAGACCGTACCAGCGCAGCACCAGATCCTCGGTGGTGTTGCTGCCGAAGCCGCCAATATCGGGACCTTCGTACAGGAAACCGCACATATTCAGGGAGGGCATCATGTGCAGGGCAAGCAGAATGTGGCTCCACCAGGACTGGTTGTCGCCGGTCCAGATGCCGCCATACCGGTGCATACCGATGCAGGCCGAGCGGGAGTACATCAAGATGCGCTTGTCCGGCTCAAGCCGCTCAAAAGCCTCGCCTGCAGCGCGGGTCATGTTATAGCCAAAAACATTGTGTACCTTGTCGTGCCGCATACGGCCCTGTCTGGTGTTGTGGTAGAACAGCTTATAGTCATTTTCGTTGTTGGAAAGCCCTGCCACCATGCCGGTAAAGGCAAAAAAGCTGGAAATGTCAAGGTTTTGCCTGCTGTACTCCTCAATTTTGGCAAAGGTCTTTTTCAGTGTTTCCTCAGAGTAGAAGATGGCAGGCTCGTTCATGTCGTTCCAGAAGCCCTCGATCCCCTGATCCAGCAGAAATTTGTATTTACCGCCAAACCAGACGCGGGCATCGGGGTTGAGCATATCGGGGAAGTGTACCCGCCCCGGCCACACACCGGCGACAAAGGGGGTGCCATCCTGATTCGTGCAGAAGTAGCCGTTTTTCAGCCCTTCCTCGTACACATCATACCCGTCCTCGATCTTGACGCCCGCATCAATGATGGGCACAAGGCGGATGCCCTGGGCCTTCATCTCGGCGGTAAAGTCTGCAAAATGCGGGAAACGCTCCTCGTCCACCGTAAAGTCCTTGTAGCGCTCCATGTAATCAATGTCCAGCACCACGGCATCCAGCGGCATATTGCTGGAGCGGTAATTGGCCACTACCTCTCGAACCTCGTCCTCGGTCATGTAACTCCAGCGGCTTTGGGTGTTGCCGAAGGCCCATTTGGGCGGAATGTAGCTGCGCCCTACCAGCTGGCGGAACTGGTGTACAATGTCGGTCAGGCTTTCGCCCTCTATGATGTAGAGATCGTAATTTTCCTCAGCCACTGTGACCCGCAGGGTGTCAAGGTCGGTGTAGCCGCAGTCGAAAGTGACCTTACCGGGGTAGTCGATAAAAAAGCCGAAGGTATCTTTGCCGGACACGATCATAAAATTGTATGCACCGTACAGCGAGGATTTACTCTCGGTGTGGTTGGGGTCATCGGAGCATTTGCTTTCGTACACCCAACCGCGCTTGTTAATGCCGCGGATATTCTCGCCCAGACCATACAGGATGTCCTGCGAATCCATAGCATAGGAAAAACCATCCGGCTCCTTGGTTAGATGCGGAATCGTTTCCATCATGGGTGAGAAGGCACCCACTACACTCTCAGTATCAAATGGGTGTCCATATTGCTTTTTGTAGATCAAGGCAGTTTACCTCCTGTGTGGTTTTTAGGGCAATACCGCATAATTCTAAGTACCGATACGGCGAGCGAGGCGCGGCAGCTGCTAAGCCAAAAGCGCAGATAATACTTTGTGTATTATCGAGCATTTTGGCAACGCAGATGCCGTGCCACAGCCGCCGGAGCGGTGCTTAAGCCGTTAGGCGGGAATTGTGCGGTGTTGCCTTAGGGGATTGATTTCGTGTGGCTTATGATAGCAAGGCAGACGGCGTGTGCGTTTACCATTCATAGGGAAACTCTCTTTTACGCGCACAGAATGTTGAAAAGGAGCCTTACGCCATGAGTATACCATGGCGCCGGGCTCCCTGCAACATCAAACAGTCAAATTTTGCACCGCTTGCGCCGCGCAGCTTGTACAATGGCAATGCCGTCTTTACCAACGGGGCGGTTGCGGACGAGGAGAAAAGGGTGTATATTTATTATGCCTCTGTTTTTACTCGGCTGCGCGCTGGGACTGGCGCTGCCCGGGGATTTCGGTAAGGTCCCGGCGAAGATTTGGTACTTGCAAAAAGTGGAAAAGTAATCCATAATAAGAATACACAGCGACTGCCGTATAGTGGCCGCCCTGTAATGTGTCATGTAAAGGAGAAAAGCATGAGCAACGCAAAAGAACTGTATAACCGCTGGCTGGCCCAGCCGGATTTGGACGATGCCATGAAGGCGGAGCTTGTCAGCGTGGCCGGGAATGACGAGGCCATCACGGATCGTTTTTATCGTGATCTGGAATTCGGTACCGGTGGTCTGCGCGGTGTCATTGGTGCGGGCACCAACCGCATGAATCTCTATACCGTCCGCAAGGCAACGCAGGGGCTGGCGGACTACCTGAACGCAGCCGATCTGCCCAAAAAGGTTGCCATCGCCCACGACAGCCGCCATAACGGTGAGCTTTTTGCCCGCGAGACGGCGCGTGTGCTGGCCGCCAACGGCATCACGGCCTATATGTACCCCCGCCTTGAGCCGACCCCGGCGCTTTCGTGGGCGGTGCGGTATCTCGGTTGCGGCGCGGGTGTCTGCGTGACGGCCAGCCATAACCCCGCCAAGTACAACGGCTACAAGGTCTACGGCGCGGACGGCTGCCAGATCACGCTGGAAGCTGCCGAAAAAATCCTTGCAGCGATTGAGAAGATCGACTGCTTTGACGGCGTCAGGCTGGTCGATTATGACAAGGCGCTGGCTGATGGCAGCATCGTCATGATTGATGACAAGTGTCTGGACGACTTTGTGCAGGCTGTCTATGACCAGCGTGTCGGTGACGGCGCGGGCATTGACGCGCTCAAACTCGTCTACACCCCGCTGAACGGCACCGGCCTTGAGTGTGTCAACAAGCTGCTCCAAAAGCTCGGCGTCACCCATGTGACTGTTGTGCCCGAGCAGGAAAAGCCCGATGGTGACTTCCCGACCTGCCCTTACCCGAATCCCGAGATCCGCGAGGCTATGCAGAAGGGCTTGGAGCTGTGCGACAAGGTCCACCCCGATCTGCTGCTGGGCACCGACCCGGACTGTGACCGCTGCGGCACCGCCGTGCCCGACGGCAAGGGCGGCTACCGGCTTATCACCGGTAACGAGATGGGTATTATCCTGCTCGACTACATCTGCCGTACCCGCCTTGCACAGGGTACGATGCCGGTTGACCCCGTGGCGGTAACGACCATTGTTTCCACTGATATGGCAACGCCGGTTGCAAAAAAGTACGGCGTCGAGCTGCGCCGCACTCTGACCGGCTTCAAATTCATCGGTGAGCAGATCGGCAAGCTGGAGGCCGAGGGCCGCGCTGACCGCTATATCTTCGGCTTTGAGGAGAGCTATGGCTACTTGTCCGGCGCGCATGTCCGCGACAAGGACGCCGTCAACGCAACTTTGCTCGTCTGCGAGGCAGCCGCCTGGTATGCCCAGCAGGGTAAAACGCTGCTGGACGCCATCGAGGCGTTGTACAAGGAGTTCGGCTACTACCGCAACGCCCTGTGCAGCTTCGCCTTTGAGGGCGAATCCGGTATGCACACGATGCAGAACCTGATGAAGAACCTGCGCGCCAACACGCCGACCGAGATCGCCGGCTACAAGGTGGATAGCGCAGTGGATTACGATACCGACGGCACCGGGCTGCCCCGCGCCAATGTGCTGGAATACCACCTTGCGGGCGGCCACAAGCTGATGGTCCGCCCCTCCGGCACCGAGCCGAAGATCAAGGTCTACCTGTCTGCTGTGGGTGAGAGCGAGGCCGCCGCTGATGCTGTGAACGCCGCACTGGCCGAGGCCGCAGCGGCTATGATGAAAGTGTGAAGAATATGGCAATAATCAAGCTGACTCCCAGCTGCAAGGATTATCTGTGGGGCGGCAGCCGCCTGCGCACGGATTTCGGAATCAAGAGCGACCTTGATCCGCTGGCGGAGGCGTGGGTGCTTTCCTGCCACCCGGACGGCCCGAGTTACCTGCCGGACGGTACCACGCTGGCGGCCTATCTTGCCGCCCACCCCGGCTGCCTTGGCACCGACTGCGACAAATTTGAGCAGTTCCCGATCCTGACGAAGTTCATTGATGCCAAGAATAACCTCTCCATTCAGGTGCATCCGTCCAACGATTACGCACTGAAAAATGAACATCAGTACGGCAAAACCGAGATGTGGTATGTGCTGGACTGCGAGCCGGGCGCATATCTTTACTACGGCTTCGACCACGAGATCTCCAAGGCGGAATTTGAGGAGCGCATTAAAGACAACACCCTGACGCAGGTGCTGAATGCTGTGCCGGTGCATAAGGGGGACTGTTTCTTTATCCCGTCCGGCACGCTGCACGCCATCTGCAAGGGCATCGTCATTGCCGAGGTGCAGCAGAATTCCAATGTGACCTACCGCATCTACGACTACGGCCGTGTCGGTGCGGACGGCAAGCCCCGTGCATTGCATGTGGCAAAGGCGCTGGATGTGACCCTGCGCACCCCGCCCGTCAAGCATGATTTCGGTGAGCATCTTGCCCAGTGTGAGTATTTCACCGTGGATGCAAGAAAGGGCGCCTTTGCGGATGCGGTAGACGAAAAGAGCTTTGTCTCGCTGCTCATCACGGAAGGGGAGGGGACACTTACCTGCGGTGGTGAGGCGGTTTCCGTCAAGAAAGGCGACAGCTACTTCCTGCCCGCCAACAGTGGCAGCTACACCGTGCAGGGCAGCTGCCAGACCCTTGTGACCCGTGTCTGACGCATCTCTAATGCTACCCGGCGCTGTTGAGTTGTAAGCATACACTAAAATAAAGGAAAAGTCCGTTTTGGTTTTCTGGCCAAAACGGACTTTTTTATAAGGCGAAAGGACATCAGAAAAGCTATTTTTGAAGGTGTGCGACATTGGCGGACTATGGCGGTCTTATGTCGGTTTACCCCGGCTGCTTGCCGATGTAGGCGAGGATGCCGCCGTCAACGTAGAGAATCAGGCCGTTGACGAAGTCGGAAGCCTCGGAAGCGAGGAACACGGCCGGTCCGCCCAGATCCTCGGCTTTGCCCCAGCGCTCAGCGGGGGTCTTGGCAACGATGAACTGGTCGAACGGATGACGGCTGCCGTCGGGCTGGATCTCGCGCAGGGGCGCGGTCTGCGGGGTGGCGATGTAGCCGGGTCCGATGCCGTTGCACTGGATGTTGTACTTGCCGTACTCGGAGGCGATGTTCTTGGTCAGCATCTTCAGACCGCCCTTGGCAGCAGCGTAGGCGGAGACAGTCTCGCGGCCCAGCTCGCTCATCATGGAGCAGATGTTGATGATCTTGCCGCCGCCCTGCTCGATCATATCGGGAATGACAGCCTTGGCGACGATGAAGGGAGCGTTCAGGTCAACGTCGATAACCTGACGGAACTGGGCAGCGGTCATCTCGATCATCGGGATGCGCTTGATGATACCGGCGTTGTTGACCAGCACATTGATGTGGCCGACCTCGGCGGTGATCTTCTTGACCATCTCATTGACGGCGTCCTCGTTGGTGACATCGCAGACATAGCCGTGGGCCTCGATACCGGCCTCCTTGTAGGCAGCCAGACCCTTATCGACCAGCTCCTGCTTGATGTCGTTGAAAACGATGGTGGCGCCGCAGTTGGCCATAGCGGTGGCAATGGCAAAGCCGATGCCGTAGGATGCGCCGGTGATCAGCGCGACCTTACCGGTCAGGTCAAAGGATTTCGGGGTGCAGACAGACATAGGGATACCTCCGTTATAAATTTGTGCCCCAGACTTCCACCTGCGTCAGCGCAGGGAAGGGGCTGGGATCGTCAGCTTTTTTCAGGTCATCCAGCATCAGGCTTGTGATTTCCGCACCGTGCAGGTCAAAGTACTGGCCGTGGCCGTCCTCAGCCTTTTGCAGCGCCAGTATGCGCTTTTCGCCATTGGAAAGCGTCACCTGCACACTCTCCCACCACGCATCATGGGGAAAGTCTGCGCGGGTGGTCAGCACAAGCGCTTCGGCCTTGACGGGGCGGCCGAATTCCAGCGTCCAGCATGCCTGCGGATCGCGGTTGATGCCCCAGCTTTGGTAGGGGTATTCGCCGTGGCTTTCAGGGCAGATGATGCCGTCAATCGCGTTGCGGGCAGCAAAAACCGCCTCACCGCGTGTTTCGACATTTGCCCACGCATGGGGAAAGCAAGAGGCGTTGCCATGGCAGTCGTAGACATTGCGGGCCAGGTTGCGCGGTGCAGTGATTTCATGCGCACGGGCGGCGCGGGCCGCCAGATAGTGCATCTCACCGGCAAAGGCGCGCGGGCTGTAGCTGACATGCTGCTCCCCATAGGGCACCTCCAGAACAAAGCTTGTCTCCTTCATGTAGACAAGCTCCTCGCCCATGGCGTCATCCAGTTGGATGACATAGTAGCCGGGTGCGGGTACGGTCAGCACAATGCGGTCGCCGGGGGTGTAGCTTTCAGCAAAAACCAAATGCCCGCCGCGCTCGGCGCGCAGCTCGCCCTGCGCATTCTGTATGGAAATTTTACATTCGTTCATTAGTTTCTCCTTTTACCACGCCAGACACAACCCCAGCGGGTGGTCGGCGTCAAATACGACTGCCTTGCCGTAGGCGGCATAACCGCCCGCCGCCAGCAGGTCGACCTCGCTGATGACCTCGCCGTGGCAGAGCAACACGACCGTTTCCTGTCCGTTGATAGCCAGCCGCACAGCCTGCGCCTCGGCATCGGTCAACGGGGTTTGCAGGCGCAGCTTGCGCACGGGCAGCAGCTCGGCGGTCATGTCGGGCGCGGCAACATCGGGTTTCAGCTGCAAAGCCGTGACAAACCAGTTGCCGTCCGTTGCCGTGCGCTGCACGGTCAGGGCATCGGTCTGCTCCAAACGGTTGTAGACAGGGGCAAGCGGTGCCTTATGTGCGGTCAGCGTCAACCCGCCGCCCAGACAGTACAGCACGGCAGCGGCGGTTTTTCCCTGCCAGTGTGCCGTCTGCCCGGTCAGTGTCAGCGCGCCGGGAGCAAAATGAAAGCTTTGTTCAAAGGTGTGCGTACCCTTGCCCGTCAAGCGGTCAAAGACCAGCAGCACACCCTGCTGCTTCAAAAATACCAGCTTGCGTTCGGTGAACAGCCCCTTGTCAAGATAGCCCAGATGCGCGCCGCTGACGAAGTCCGCCGTTTCGGTAAAGCGGTACTCGCCCTTGACAGGTACTGCCAGCGCACTGTAGCCCCAGCTGTCCAGACAGGTGCTGAAATCACAGCCGTCCACCCGGGTAGTATTGTGCGCAGCGGGGCCTTTTAAGGCATGGCGGGTCGGATCGTTGACATAGGTGTAGCGCCCGGCATCGGTCAGTACATCCTCACCGGCAATGCCCGCGTCAATATGCAAAAGGTCGGCATGGCCGTGGCCGGAGCCAAGGCAGCCGCAGTGCATATGTACAAAGCTCTCGTGCGCGCCGCGCAGCATATAGTTTCCGCTGTCGGGCAGAGCGGCGGAGGCTGTCTGCCGCTTTCCTGCCGGGCGGGCAGCCCAAAGCGCCTCGGTCTCAGTGCCGAGATCCCAGAGGTTTTCCTCCCAGAGCTGTCCGCCGCCGCAGGCGTACAGGTCGGCGTCGTTCAGCAGCGCCGCGCCCAGCACCAGCAGGTCGCGCGCGTCCACCGTGTCGGAATCCGATTGCAGCAGCAATTCACCGTTGGGCTTGCACCATTTTGCCAGCGCCGCGCACATACGGCGGATATTTTCCACCATGCGGTCGGGCAGCGTCTGCCCGGCAGCCTGTGCATAGTGCAGTGTGTTCAGCGCGCAGTGCAGCACTTCGCAGTGGTACAGCGGGCTTTGCTCCCACTGGCTGCCATCGGCAAAGACCGAGCGGTGCAGGTTTTCGTCCATGCGACGGGCTGCCAGCGCGCACCAATCCTGCCGCCCCAGATACAGACCCAGCAGGTACAGGCCGTTATCCTGTAGGATGCCCCAGTTGGAAAGCTTGTGGAAAGTATCGTGGCTGCGCACCAGATGCTCGCCATGTCGGGTAAGGCTGGCGTCCATGCGGGCACGGCGCTCGTCCGTCAGCACGCCACTGCCCGCCAGCAGGGCGGCGGCGCGCAGCCAGTTTTCACAGCGCAGACCGGTTTCCAGACTGCGCCAGGTGTTCGGTGTGCTTTCCTCGGTCAGCGGCACGCGGGCGATCCAATCGTCAAGCAGGGCGGCAAACTGGCGGGCATAGCGGTCATCGCCGGTGTACAGCCACGCCTTTGCCAGATTGACAAAGCTCGTGTGGCGGTTCATCGCGTAGAGCCACTCAGGGTCGCCGAAGGGCACTGCCGCCCAGTCTATGCCCGCGATTTCTGCACCGAAATCCACCGCTGTGTGGGTCGCCTCCATCTCCCAATGATCTTGGAACAGATACCGCCCGCGACAGATCTCATCGGCAATAAAAATCGTATGCTCGGCACTTTTCGGCCAGCGGCGGCGCACTGCATCAGCAGTGGCCTGCGGGTTTTTGCACCAGAAATTCTGCATGGCGTGCCCCCTTTACCAGTACATCTGCCAGTCGGCAGTCAGGCGGGTCAGCAGCTCCATATAAAAGTAGTCGCCCCATGTGTTGCACTCGTCCACGCCGCGATCCTTCGGGATGGGATTGTACGGCGAATTTTTGGCGTAAACACCGTGCAGCAGCAGCCCGTTGGAGACTGCCGGGTCGGTCACCGCGCAGTGGGCAATCAGCGCATCGGCCAGCTTTTCGGCGTCGGCGCGGTATTTGTCAGCCTCGGTCTTTTCCAGATAAGGCGCCATCGCCAGCATGCCGCAGGCGGCAATCGCAGCGGCAGAGGAATCGCGCGGCTCATCCCCGTCCACAAAGGTCAAATCCCAATAGGGGATATAATCCTCCGGCAGGCGGGAGAGGAAGTAGTCGGTCACCTCGCGGAACAGCTCGATGCATTTCGCGTTGCCCGTATAGAAATAGGCCAGCGCCATGCCGTACACGCCCCACGCCTGCCCGCGCGCCCACGCCGAGCCGTCACGGTAGCCCTGCTGGGTCGAGCCGCGCACCGGTGCGCCGGTCTCGGGGTCAAAAAAGAAGGTGTGGTAGGTCGAGTGGTCGGGGCGGACAAGGTTTGCCATGCTGGTCGCTGTGTGCGCCAGCGCAATTTCGCGGTAGCGCGGCTGCCCTGTGACCTCACTGGCCCAGTACAGCAGCGGCAGGTTGAGCAGGCAGTCGATGATCAGGCGGTAGTTGTCTTTAGCGCCCAGCGTCCCCCACGCCTGCAAAAACTGCCCTTTTTCCTGAAAGCGGGTACACAGCCGGTCGGCTGCCAGCAGCGCGGCCTTTTTGGCGGTCTCATTGCCGGTCAGCTTGTACGCTGCCACACAGGACGGCACATACAGAAAGCCCATATCGTGGTGGTCCACATCAATGCCGTTTTCAATGCGGTGCAAAAAGCTGCTTACTTGCGTCAGCGCGGCCTGTTCAAAGGCGTCCTCGCGGGTATGCTCCCACGCCAGCCAGTATTCGCCGGTGCAGAAGCCTGTCGTCCACTCAACATTTTCAGACGGCAGATAGAAGTTATGCTCACTGTTGGAGCTTTGGAAATTCTCGGTAAATGCGGCAAGATTATTGCGCAGCAGCGCACAGGCGGTATCCAGTGCGGCGCGGTAGGCTGCCTGTTTCATGAACGATTCCTCCCTATTATAAAAACGGGGTGCAGGGCATTTCGCCTTGCGCCCCGTGCGGGTTGTGATGTTTTAGCCCTTCAGGCCGCTGGTGGCAATGCCCTGCACAAAGAAACGCTGGCAGAACACATACAGAATCAGCACGGGCAGCAGCGCAACAACGCTGGCCGCCATAATCAGCTGGTATTCGCTGGAATACTGGCCGATAAACATGCGGATGCCCAAGGGGATAGTCTTGTTGGCCTCGCTGCTGAAGTAGATCATCGGGCCCATAAAGTCATTCCAGATGGTAACAAAAGTGAAGATAGTCAAGGTTGCAATTGCAGGTTTGGCCAGTGGGAGCACAATGCGGAAATAGCTGCCATACTCGGACAGGCCATCAATACGGGCGGCCTCGATCAGCTCGTCGGGCACGCTCTGATAGAACTGGCGCAGCAGGAACACGCCGAAGGCGGCAAACGCCTGCATCAGCACATAGCCTATATGGGTGTCGACCAGGCCGAATTTCTGCATCATAGAGTACTGGGGCAGCATGTAAATCTGCCAAGGAATGGCGATGGTGGCAATATAGCACAGAAACAGCGTATCGCGGCCGCGGAACTTGCACTTGGTAAAGCCGTAGGCGGCGAAGGAGCAGGTCAGCACTTGGATAAAGGTAACCAGAATGGTCAGTTTAAAACTGTTGAAGGTGAACAGGCCGAAGGGAATCTTCTGCCAAATGCGGGCGTAGTTTTCAAAGTGGAAAGTCTTGGGAATCCACTGGATCGGCACGCTGAAAACCTCGCTGTCCAGCTTGAAGGACGCCGACAGCATCCAGACCAGCGGCAGCAGGGTGGTTACTGTGATAAGTACCAAAAATACATAAATCAGAAGCTGCGGTATATAGCTCTTTTTCTTTTCAATCATGAGAAGCAGACTCCTTTCTTTACATAAAATCGTTGAATTTTTTCTCAGCGCGGAACTGGATCAGCGTGATGGTGCCCACAATCAAAAAGAGAATGATTGCTGCCGCACTGGCTCTTCCGTAGTTCCAGGAGATGAAGGACTGGTTGTAGATGTACATACTCAACAGCGTGGTCGAAATGCCAGGGCCACCTTCGGTCAGGGCAAAAATCAGGTCAAAGGTCTTAAAGCTGTTGATGGTCAGCATCATAAACACAAAGAAGTGGCTGGGGGTCAGCATGGGCAGCGTGATGGATTTGAACTGCTGCCATTTGGAGGCACCATCAATGCTGGCGGCCTCGTAGAGACTGCTCGGGATGTCTTGCAGAGCGGCCAGATAGATGATCATAAAGTAGCCCATGTTTTTCCAGACCTGTACAACGATGACTGCCGCCAGCGCCCACTTGGTGCTGGCCAGCCAGCCGGGCAGCAGATCCGCCGGAACGCCGATAAAGCGCAGGAACTCGTTGATGGGGCCGCCGTCTTTCAGGAACATTGCTTTGAACACTGCGCCCACCGCAACGACTGAGGCAACATATGGGAAGAAGATAGCTGAGCGAAAAAAGTTTACAAACTTAAGCTTTGTGTTCAGTAAAATGGCCAGACCCAGCGCCGTTGCCATACTGAATACAACAGTGAAGCAGGTAAACACCAGTGTTTGCCATAGCGCTGTGCGGAAAACGCGGTCCTTAAAGATGGTGGCAAAGTTCTGCAGACCTACAAATTCCATGGGAGTAAAGCCATCCCACTTCATCACGCTCAACACAAAGGAAAAGATAACCGGGATCAGGATGAACACGGCAAAGCCGATAAAGTTCGGCAGAATGAAGGACATGCCTACCAGCGTGTTGCGGGTGTTCAGGGACATCGTATGTTTTTTGGGATTGTTTTTTGCGGCAGACGGCACAGGAAGTTCCTCCTTTCCTGAAAAAAGGCACAAAGAGAGGGTGGGCGGTTTGCGCCCACCCTGTTTTACAGATAAGTGGTTGGATAATTAACCCATGATTTCGGCTGCGCGCTCAGCCATCTCGGCAAGACCTTCGTCGATAGACAGCTCGCCCAGCATGATCAGGCTGTGCTCCTCGCCCAGCATCTGGTTGATTTCTGCGACCTTGTCGGTGATGGGACGGTCCAGCGTGACATTCTTCACGGTCAGGGCCTCAGCAGCGCCCTCAGGCATGCCATCCATCTTGGCAATCTCAGCAACGGCATCAGCATCGGAACGGCCAGGGATAGCACCGCCCTTGGCGTAGAAACTTGCGCCTTCCTCACCGGTGATGAACTCAACCAACTTCCAAGCGGCGTCCTGCTTAGAGGAAGCTGCATTAACAGCGATGGGGGTCATGGAACCAACAGTGTAGCCTGCCTCAACACCCTCAGCATGGGGGAGGGCGGCAATACCCCAGTTGACATTGCTCTCGCCGTCCTTGATTTTCTGGATTATGGTGGACATGAACCAGGTGCCCATGGGCATCATGCCGACGGTGCCCTGTGCAAAGGGGCCGGAGTAGTGGATGTTGCCGGTTTTCAGGGTGCCGTAATCCTGCACGGTGCCCTCTTCCTGCATACGCAGAGCCATCTCGTAGTAGGGCTTGAAGAAGTCGTAGCCGCCCTCATAGTCCATGATGGTGTGCTTGGCATCCTGCACGCCCCAGTTTTCAACGCATGCCTGCCAGGTGTGGATGTAAGCGCCGTAGATCTTGTTGGCACCCTCGCCGCTGGTCAGCTTCTTGGCGGTTTCCTCAAAGTCGGCCCAGGTCCAGTCGTTGGTGGGGTAGGCAACGTTGGCGGCATCAAAGATGTCCTTGTTGTAGTACATGACGTAGAAGTCGGTACGGGCGGGCAGGGCATACTGCTTGCCATCGAAGGTGAAGTTTTCGGCCAGACCGTTGTAGTCAGCCAGATTGACGCCATCGGCGGCGATGTAAGCACTGAGGTCAGCCAGCTGGCCTTTCTCAACCAGAGACTTGGCGGTGTCGCCGTCTTTAATAAAGAAGGCGTCCACATCGCTGCCGCCGTTGAGCATGACGCTCAGCTTAGTGGTGTAGTCTGCAGAGGGAATGTCGATGATCTCGACCTTGATGCCGGGGTTGGCGGCCTCAAAGGCAGCGACAGAGTCGGTGACCATGTTCTTGGAGGTGTTGTCCCAGGTGGCCAGCTTGATGGTTACATCACCGGCAGCAGCGGTAGTGCTAGTGGTAGCAGAGGAGGCCGGACTGGAGGAAGCTGCGCCGCCGCAGCCTGCCAGCATGGTGCCTGTCAGCGAGGCAACCAGCAGCATGGAAACACTCTTTTTCATAATGATTTCTCCTTACTTCTTTGTTGTAGAGGGCGCATCAGGAGCGTCCCCTTCGATGTCCTTATTGTACTCTTTTTCCGTAAATGCGTAAACGCAAAAAACCACACAGTTATTATACTTTTTTAGAAATTCGCTTTTTGCGGATAATACTTTTTTACGATTTTATACTATTTTACACACTTTTTCGCAGTAAGCTTGCTGAGTCTTGCAATTTGATGCGGTTCGTTGTACGATGATAAAAGATTGGATGTATACCGCATGTAAAGAGCTCCTATTTTGAGGAGACACCGTATAATAAAGGAACCGTCTATGAATGTCACTGCAGCGCTGTCCGCCCCGCCGGGCAAACCGCCGTTTTTTGCAACCTTAAAATGGAAATTGATTTTGACCTCGGTGCTGTGTACGGCAGCGGTCAGTTTGTTTGGTAATCTGTTTTTATACTACAGTATGAACGCCATGCTGACCCAAAAGGCAGAAAGTATCAACGCGCTGCACCTTGCCACCCTAAGCAATCAAATCAATGACGCATTGGAAGATTTGAGTGACCTTGGTAATCTGTGCGCCAGCGATTTGCAGGTTGTCGCGGCGCTGGAATGGCGGGGCAGTTCTGCCACTGCGATGAAACAGGCACTTGAAGCACAAAACCGCCTCAATGCCTACCTGGCAACCTCGCCTGTGGGGGAGGAAATCTATCAGATTACTGCATTCAATACGGATGGACGGTTTATCTCAGGCAGCGGTTTGACCTACGGTATGGTGCAGGATTACGCGCTGATCGCTGCGCAGCCGGTTTTTCAGCAGATGCTGACACAATCCGCCCCCGGCGGGGTCGTGATGTACACCACCCGTTCCATCCATAAATACGGTGGAAAGTGCCCCTATGTGGTGGCACTGCTTTGCCCTGTGCGCGGCCTTGGTAGCACCGTCGGGCACAGCTTCATTTATATGGAACTGGGATTAGAGCTGTTCAATGCCGTACTGACCCCCTACGACAGCTGGAGCAGCCTGTACTTGGCCGATGAAGGCAACCTGCTGCTTACCCCTGCGGGGTTGGACACCGATCATACGCCGGATGTTGCCGCGCTCGCCGCTGCGGCGCAGAATGAGCGCGAGTTGAAATTGGCTGGACGCGAGTACCGTGTTACCGCTGTGCCGCTAAACGCTGCCGGACTGTCGCTGTATTCCTGCGCGGAGCTGAATGTGCTGGACGATGACGGCGCGCAGACCCGGATGGTTGTGCTGACCGTGCTGCTGAGCAGCCTTGTGCTGACCGTTGTGCTGGCATTTTTGCTGGCTACCTACCTGTCCGAGCCGATCCGGCTGCTGAACGCGCGGCTGCACCGCATTGCCGAAAACGACTTTTCCTACGATCCTGTGATTGAGCAGGCCGATGGCGAGCTGGGGCAGATCGGGCGCACCGTCAACGAGATGACGATGAGCATCGAAAACCTGCTGCGCACACAGCAGCAGGACTACGAGCAGCGCCGCCGCATTGAGATCCAGCTTCTGCAAAGCCAGGTTAACCCGCACTTTTTATATAACACATTGGATTCCATTCGTTGGATGGCCGTCATACAAAAATCCCCTGGAATCGAAAAGATGACTCGCAGCCTGTCCAATTTGTTGAAAAACATCGCCAAGGGCACTCAGGATAAGATCACCGTGCAGGAGGAACTTGCCCTGCTGCACGATTATGTTGAAATTCAATCGGTGCGGTATATGGAGGCTTTCTCTTTTGATGACCGGGTGCCGCAGGAACTCTATTGCTATCGCGTCATCAAGCTGACTCTGCAGCCGCTGGTCGAGAACGCCATCTTCCACGGTATTGAGCCGACCGGCGAGGGTGGTACGATCACAGTATCAGGGCATGAGGAAGGCAGCGACCTGTTGCTGTATGTTACCGATGATGGCGCAGGAATACCCGCCGACACACTGGCCGGCCTGCTTACCGCCGAGCGCCCGCGCAGCCATGCTTCCTTAAACGGCATCGGTGTCTACAATGTCCACCGGCGGCTGCAGATGCTTTACGGGCCTGGTTATGGTCTGACCATAGAGAGTGAGCCGGGCTGCGGCACCTGCGTGACCGTGCGCATCCCGAAGGAGGAGTAAAATGTATCAGGTTTTGCTGGTGGACGATGAGCCGTTGATTTTGTCTGGTATCAAGTTTATGATCGACTGGAAGAAGAACGACTGCCAAATCGCGGACACAGCCCGCAACGGCCAGCAGGCGCTGGAAAAACTGCGCACGCTACACCCAAACATCGTCATCTGCGACATTGCCATGCCCGGCATGTCGGGCACCGAACTGCTGAAGCAAGCCGCCGAGGAATTTCCCGATATTGTATTTATCATGCTGACGAATCACCCGGATTTCCAACTGGCGCAGCACTCGTTGCGCTACCGCGCTGTGGACTACCTGCTGAAAAGCGATCTGGATCCCGCCGCATTGGAAGAAGGCCTTGCCCACGCCAAGGCCGAGTGCGACACCCGCGCCAAGCTCAACCGCGTGCAGCTGGTAGACGACTATTTAAGCAGCAACCGCCGCAAATTGCTGGAAAATGCTTTTTTGAATCTGGTACAAAGCCGCCCCGGCGCTGCGGACGCCAAATCCACAGAACTGCTGCAAAGCGCGGGCGTGCTGGATCGTTATGCGGTGGCCTATCTGCCGCTTGATTTCAGCGACACTGATTGGGACTCGGCCCCACCGGATGAGCGTACCAAGCTATTTGCTTGGGTGCAGGAACTGTGCGAGGGTGTGGCTGAGAGCTGCTTTACTCGCCATGCGCTGCTTTCCACCAATGCTGCCAGCCAAAGCCAATCGCTGTTTCTGCTCTGTTGGCAGCTGGAGAGCCCTGTTGCATGGGAGAAGAGACTGACGACCTTTGCTGAGAAAGCGGTATCTGCCTGCCGTACCATCGCTAAGACCGGTGTTTCGGTCATGGGTACAGACTTCTTTGCCGATGCTATTGCGCTGGAAAGCTTCCGCGTGCAGGTATTTGGTCTGCGGGACCACTACTATTGCTTTGGAGGCACGCCGATGTTTTATGGTGCGTTTGGGCCTACCGTTTGGCAACCTCTGAACCTGAACGGCTTGGGCGACCGACTGGCTGCTGAGATACATGCCAAAAACGCATCCGGCTGTGAGCTGCTGCTGGACCGCGCCATAGAGCGGGTGCGCACGGTGCCTCATCGACAGAGTCAGGCGCTATGGCTGTGCGGAGGCATTGACAATGCAGCCTTACCGCTGCTTTTGCAGAAGGATGCCGAAAACCGCCCCTCCATCGAGGCACTGATGACCCGAGACCAAGTGTTGAATTGGCTCATCCGTGTCAAAACCGAGCTGACGGCGCAGCTGGGACAAAACGACCCCGCTGGGCGCAATGCACTCTTGGAAAAGGCGCGTCAATATGTGCGTGACAACGTTGATAAGCGAATCTTGCTACAGGACGCGGCGGACTATGTCTGTTTGTCGCCGGGCTATCTGTCGGCACTGTTTAAAAAGCAGTATGACCAGAGCTTTGTGGAATTTATCAATGAGGAAAAATGCCGCCGTGCCTGCGAGCTGATTCGCCAAGGCCAGCACCGCATCAACGAGATTTCTTACATGTTGGGCTTTGAAAACGCCTATTACTTCACCCGTGTATTCAAGCGATATACTGGTATGACCCCCACCGAATACCAAAAAAGCTGATTCGGGAATAATAGTCCTGCTATTTTAAAAACTATGCCCGCTTGGCTAAACTTTAAACCCTAGACGCTACTCTCAAAAACTCTCCCAAAGGAGGTTCGTCCTTGAATACCCGCACTGTACCTGAAACCCGAGCATCAAGGCTGCGAAAGCTGTTTCTTACAACACTGTACATCAGCAGCTTTACCTTCGGCGGTGGCTTTGTCATCGTCACCTTTATGAAGAAAAAATTTGTCGATGAGTTGCATTGGATCGATGAGCAAGAAATGCTCGACATGACTGCACTGGCGCAATCAAGCCCTGGGGCTATCGCCGTGAACGCCGCCATTTTGGTCGGCTGGCAGGTAGAAGGGCTTCTTGGTATGCTCATTGCCGTGTTGGGCACCATCATCCCGCCAATGCTGATTCTTTCTGTTATATCGCTGTTTTATAATGCTTTTGCTACAAACATCTATGTGGCGCTGGTGCTCAAGGGCATGCAGGCGGGTGTGGCGGCGGTCATTCTGGATGTCGTCTGCGACTTGGGTGGCAAGGTGGTCAAGAGCCACTCGCCGCTGTATATCGGACTGATGGTTGCTGCCTTTGCGGCGAACTTTGTGTTCAATGTTAATGTTATCCTTATCATTTTGGCCGCCGCTGCGTTGGGTATCGTCCGCGTGCTGCTGCAGAGCAGGAAAGGCGGTGCGGTATGATTTACTGGCAACTTTTTTTGAGCTTTTTGCAAGTGGGCATGTTTAGTGTCGGCGGCGGGTATGCCGCGATGCCTTTGATCCAAAGCCAAGTCGTTGAACAACACCCCTGGCTGACGATGCAGGAATTTACCGACCTCATCACCATTGCCGAAATGACTCCTGGCCCCATTGCGGTCAACGCAGCAACCTTTGTTGGACTTCGAATTGCGTCCTTTCCCGGCGCAGTCATTGCCACGCTGGGGTGCATCACGCCGGCGCTGGTGTTCGTCTCGTTGCTGGCGTATATCTACCGCAGGTATAAGGATATCTCGCTGCTGCAAAATGTGTTGGCCTGTCTGCGACCTGTGGTTGTGGCTTTGATTTTGGGTGCGGGGCTGTCGATTTTACTGCTGGTTCTGTTTGATGGTGCACCTGTCGCAATTGCCAATGTGGATTGGATCGGTGCTGCGAGCTTTTCCGTTGCCTTTGTGCTGCTGCGCAAGTACAAGTGGAACCCTATTCTGACGATGTGCTTGTGCGGTGCAGCTGGGTTGGTGCTGCAACTGGCGATTTCACAATAATGGTTCCTATTTAAAACACGGATTTTAAAGCACCCACAAGATTTCATATCAAAGGAGGCTCCCAATGAACCCCAAGAAAAAGAATGTCCTTATGATCTGCTGCGATCATTGGTTTGCTGACCTGATGGGCTGTGCCGGACGGCATGATATCATGACCCCCACACTGGACTATCTGGCAGAGCACGGCGTACGGTTCGACAACTGTTACAGCGAGTGTCCCGTCTGCATCCCGGCGCGCCGCACCATGATGACCGGCCTGCTGCCTGCCACCCACGGAGATCGCGTCTACTCTGACCGTATGCCGATGCCGCAGGTTGCCACGCTGCCGCAGGTTTTCCGTGACAACGGCTATCAGGCCTACGCCGTAGGCAAGCTGCATGTTTTCCCGCAGCGTGACCGCATTGGCTTTGACGATGTCATTCTGGCAGAGGAGGGCCGCTACGAGTTCGGCGTTGTGGATGACTATCAGGCATGGCTGGGCGAAAACGGCTATGTTGGGCAGGAATTTATGCACGGCATGGGCAACAACAACTACCTGACCCGCCCCTGGCATCTGGACGAACGCGCCCACCCCACCACATGGGTCACTACCCAGATGATGAAGACCATCAAGCGGCTGGACCCCACCCGTCCCGCCTTCCTGTACTGCTCTTATGCGTTCCCGCACCCGCCGCTGGTTCCGCTGCAGCAGTTCTGGGATATGTACGACGATGCGGAGCTGTGCGCCCCCACGGGGCAGGACTGGCTGGATGACCGCTACATATTTCAGGCTCTGCGCGAGCCGGAAATCGATTATTCCGAAAAAGAAAAGCGCCGCGCCCGCCGTGCATTTTACGCCCAGTGCACCCACATCGACTACTCGATCCGTTCGCTCATCGGCACCCTGCGTGAGTGCAGCATGCTGGACGATACCGTTATTGTGTTCCTGAGCGACCATGGGGATATGCTGTTTGACCATGATATGGTAGCCAAGCGCTGCTTCTATGAGCAATCGGCAAAGATTCCGCTGATCTTCACCGGAAAGCCGGTGTCTGATATGGCTGGCACCGTTCGCCATGATCTGGCTGAGATGGCCGATGTAATGCCCACAATTTTGCAGCTGTGCGGACTGCCTATCCCGTCCACGGTCGAGGGCAAGGCTCTGTTTGATGCATCGCTGCCCGCACGAGACTTTGTCTTCGGTGAGATAGGCGAGGACAAAAAGGCTACCCGCATGGTACGCCGGGGCGATTACAAGTTCATCTACTACCCCTGTGGCAACGTCAAGCAGCTGTTTGATTTGAAAAACGACCCCACCGAGTCGCATGACCTTGCAGGCGATGCCGCCTACGCCGCGCTGCTCGCTGAGATGGAGGCGCTTATGATTCCGCAGCTGCACGGCATGGATCTGGACTGGGTGCGTGACGGCCGCCTGGTCGGCTATCCTGCACCCGAATACCGACCCACCCCCAACTACGGTCTGTACAACCAGCGCGGCTACCACTGGCCCCCGCCGACCCAGTGCTGACCCCGTTGCATCATAAAAAAGGAAAACCGCCCATGCCCAATCTTTCGCTGCTTATCAAGCCGGTATCCGGTGCGTGCAACCTGCGCTGCCGCTACTGCTTTTATCTGGATGAGTCTGCCCGCCGCCAAACCGCCTGCTTTGGCACCATGAGCGAGACTACCCTGCAAACGCTGGTGCGTCGAGCTTTCGCCTACGCCGACGGCCCGGTCAGCTTTGCGTTTCAGGGCGGGGAACCGCTGCTTGCGGGCAAGTCGTTTTATCGGCAGGTGTTGGCGCTGCAGAAGCAGTACAACACCCGCTGTCTGCCCGTGACCAATGCGCTGCAGACCAACGGAACCCTGCTGGACGATGACTGGGCAGAACTTTTTGCCCAAGGTCAGTTTCTGGTGGGCATCTCCTTGGACGGCCCTGCGTCCCTGCACGACCGTTACCGTGTCGATGCTGCTGGTGCTGCCACCCACGCGCGCGCCCTGCAGGGGGCAGAACTTCTGAAAAAACACGGAGTGCCGTATAATATCCTGTGCGTTGTCACGCAGCAGATCGCCGCCGCGCCCGATACGGTATTTGATGCGCTGGCCCCGCACGGGTATCTGCAATTCATTCCCTGTCTGGATGCGCTGGATGGGCAGCCGGGCGAGTTTTCTCTGCAGCCAGAAGCCTACGGCCGATTTTTGGTGCGTACCTTTGACCGCTACGAGGGCGCATGGCACAGCGGCCGACCTGTCAGCATCCGTGCGTTTGACAACTGGGTGGGTATGCTGCTGGGGCATCCGCCCGAAAGCTGCGGTATGTCAGGGCGTTGCGGCCACTATTATGTAATCGAGGCCGATGGCAGTGTCTACCCCTGCGATTTTTATGTGCTGGATGAATGGAACTTGGGGAATATAAACGATACATCATTTTTTAAGCTGGCGAATTCGCCGCTGGGAACAGAATTTCGCCGCCTTTCGATACCCCTGCCGGAGTCCTGCCACGCCTGCCCGTACCTTGCCCTTTGCCGCGGCGGCTGCCGCCGCGAACGGGAGCCCTTTGTCGGCACAGCCCCCGGGTCAAACCGTCTGTGCGCAGGTGTACGCCTGTTTTTTGACCAACGCTTGTCCCGCCTGCAGCAGCTGGCCCGCGAGGTTGCCGACCGCAGGATAAACTAAGCCCCTTCCAAAAGCGCACCCTCCTGCAGCCAGCAGGAGACAGCGCTTGCTTTTGTACTATAATGGAAGCAACGATACATGGAGGTCTGTTTTTAATGTCACTTTGGATCAACGATGGTCTGCACAAGGCGGAGGATGGGATTCGCTCGTTTCTTCTGGTGGGACAGTCCAATATGGCCGGGCGAGGGGATCTTTCAAAGGAGAACGCCCTTACAGCACCGGACTGCTTTATGCTGCGGATGGGGCGTTGGCAGAAAATGAGCGAGCCGATCAACGTAGACCGGGCAGTAACCGAAGGAAGCTGTCCCCGCAGCGGAGCGAACCTTGCCGCCAGCTTTGCTGCACAGCTGCAAAAAGAGACCGGAGCAAAAATCGGTCTGATCCCCTGCGCAGACGGCGGGACCCGCATCTCGCAGTGGCAACCGGGAGAAGTTCTGTTCGATCATGCCGTGTTTCAGGCAAGGCTGGCACAGCGCACCTCCACCTTGACAGCCATCCTGTGGCATCAGGGCGAGGGCGACTGCCTTGCCCCGGAGCAGCAGGAAGCCTACCCGGAGCAGTTCCTGCGCATGATGCGGGAGTTCCGGAATGAACTGGGAGAACTGCCCATTGTAGTCGGCGAACTGGGCTGGCCGGAAAACGGCTTCCACGGCGTGCCTGCAGAACTTCTGCGTACATTCAACCGCCGACTGCCGGAATGGGCAACACAGCTGCCACGGTGTGCGGTGGTATCGGCAGATGGACTGACCGCCCGACCGGACGGCCTGCACTTTACCACAGAGGCCCTGCGCACACTGGGTCTGCGCTATCTGGAAGCCTATAAAAGCCTGCTGTAATGCTGGGTGCCCATAAAACAGGATACACATATTATCTATGATTATGGCATCTGGCAGTCGAGGTTAGCAAAAAAGAGAATGAGCGATACTTGGTCATTCAGACCAAGTATCGCTCATTTTACTTCTGCGACAAAGTTCACATTTTGAGATATATCCATTACAATCCAAGTGAAAACAGACGATTGATTGGAGGTATCATCATGGCTCATAACCTGATGTACACCAAATGCGGTGATTACTATATTATGAAAATTGCTATAAGGTGCTGATTTGTGAATAATTATCCCTGTTCTGAAATTTTTGTGTTCGCATCTTCGCACAGTTTCTTTATAATAGTAGATAATACAATATAAAGGAGTCCCTTGACGATGCGAGCAATAAACCTTAAAACCAACCATCTGACAGCGCCTGTCGGTATTGATGCCGGGCCGCTGTTCTTGTCCTGGCAGTGTGCTGACGGTGTGCGTCAGACTGCCTATGAAATTGAACTGACCGCGAACGGCGAGACGGTTTGGCACAGCGGCAAGGTGCAAAGCGCCGTTATGCACACCGATGCCCCGACTGTGGGCGGCTCCCGTGTGCGCGGGTGCTGGCGCGTGCGCCTGTGGGATGAAAACGGTGTCTCCGGCGCGTGGAGTGAGGCACGCTTTGAGACCGGCCTTGCACAGTGCGACTGGGCAGGGGAGTGGGTGGACCCCGAGACCGAGCCTATCGACATCCCCGGAGATGATGCCATCAACGCTTTTGCCCACCCGAACTGGGAGCGCAAACAGGTCGAGAAAGAAGCAGCCGGAAAAGGAACAGCCGAGCCGTACAAGCCCCACCGCCCGGCATCCTACCTGCGCAAGTTTTTCACCGCGCCCAAGAGCGAGGCACGGCTGTACATCACGGCAAAGGGACTGTATGTGGCATGGCTGAACGGCGTGCGCGTTGGTGATATGGTGCTGGCTCCCGGCAGCTTTACCGGGAACAAACATCTTGGAGCACAGACCTACGATGTGACCGCGCTGTTGCACGAGGGTGAGAATGAGCTTTTGATTGCTCTCGGCGATGGCTGGCACCGCAGCACAGGCGGTGTGGACGGTGACCGCGACTTGTTCGGTGATACGCTGGGCGTGCTGTTTCAGCTGGAGGTGGACGGCAAGCCGGTCTGCGTTTCCGATGACACGATGCAGGCAACGCAGTGCGGGCCTATCCGCCAGAACGATATGCAGCAGGGCGAGGTCTACGATGCACGGCTCGAAGGCGAACTGACCGGCTGGCACGGTGTGCGCACCTACCGCGATGACCTGCCCATCACCGGTATGAATACCGTGCCGATTCTGGAACACGAAGTATTCCCCGGCAAGCTGCTGCAAACGCCCAACGGGGAGACTGTGCTGGACTTTGGGCAGAATATCGCCGGTTATGTGGAGATGGCACTGACCGCCCACACCGGACAGAAGGTCAAGCTGACCTGCGGTGAAACGCTGGACGAAAACGGCAACTTTACCCAAGAAAACTTTCAGGACCGCAACCGCCACAAGGAGGGCGGCACCGCCCAGATGCTGGAGCTTGTCTGTAAAGAGGGGAAAAACCACTGTAAGCCCCACTTTACGATCATGGGCTTCCGCTATGCCAAGGTCGAAACAGATGCCGATTTGACCGATGCCGTGTTTACTGCCCACGCCGTCTACTCCGACATGGCGGTGACGGGTGCGTTTACCTGCGGAAATGACGCGGTGAACCGGCTTGTCAAAAACAGCATCTGGAGCCAGAAGGGCAACTTCTGCGACATCCCCACCGACTGCCCGACCCGCGAACGCGCAGGCTGGACAGGGGATATGGGCGTGTTTATTGAAACCGGCCTGACCCTGATGGACTGCTACCCCGTGGCGGAAAAATGGCTGGCGGAATGCCGCTTGAACCAGTACCCGGACGGGCGTATGGCGAATATTGCCCCGCCGAACGCCCGCCCCGGCTATATGACCCCGATGCTCTGCATGTCGGCAGGGTGGGGCGATGCGGCGATTCTGGTGCCGTATGCCCTGTACAAACGCACGGGTGACCGCAAAATTCTGGCGGACAACTATGAGATGATGCAGCGCTGGTACGGCTTTTTGCTGGGGCGCGCGCAGCAGACAACCGATGAGCAGCAGGGCGGTGATTACGCCAAGTTCACCGTTTTAAACGGCATGGATTACGGCGAATGGTGCGAGCCGGGCATCACCCCCATGCAGGCGATGATGAACCCGCGCAAGAGCGTGGGTACGGCGTATCTGGCCTACTCCGGGCGCTTGCTGGCGGAAGTAGCTGATGCACTGGGCAAGGCGGACGATGCTGCCAACTACCGCGACACTGCCGCCAACGCTGTAAAAGCCTACCGCGCGGCGTTTACCGAGAATGGCGTGATCCACTCTGACCGCCAGTGCGAGTATGTCCGCGCCATTGCCTTTGCCCTGCTGGGTGAGGACGAAAGCAAGGCCGCCGCCGCAACGCTGAACCAAATGGTCATCGAGAACGGCTGCCACCTGAACACAGGCTTTTTGTCCACGCCGTTTTTGTGCGATGTGCTGGCAAAATACGGCTATGCGGACACTGCCTACAAGCTGCTTTTGCAGCCTGACGCCCCCGGCTGGCTGTATGAGGTCGGCAAGGGCGCCACGACTGTTTGGGAAACATGGACTGGCATTGACGAAAACGGCCAGCCGCACGAATCCCTGAACCATTACAGCTACGGTGCCATCTGCGGCTGGCTGTTCGGCGGCGTGTGCGGTATTCATTACGCGGACGGCACACTGACGATCGCCCCGACGCCCGACAAATCGCTGGGCTGGGCGAAAGCTGCCTACGATTCCCCGGCCGGGCGCATCGTAAGCGGCTGGCATTATGACGCCGATACAGTAGCATATGAGTTTGAAATCCCCGCCAATTTGACCGCCGATGTCACCCTGCCCGACGGACGCAAGCTGACCCTTGCCCCCGGAAAACACACAGTATAAGAAGAAAGCGCCTGCCCTGCCGTAAAACTTACGGCAGGGCAGGCGCTGTTTTTGATAAACTGGAAATTGTCAAATTCTTTGTAATAGGGTAATCCTAATCTATAAATTACCATTTAGTCATTGCATTTTTTATAAAGAAAAACAGCTACGATCCATGCAAAAATAATAGTAAATATACCTGTTTCACTCACAAAAAACATTTTGTTATTAGCAACGGTTACTGTTCCAAAAATCAACTGGTCAAAAGTATTATGAGCTGCATGCAAAAAGATAGCAGGCCAAATACTTTTTGTTTTTATCGTTATTATTCCGTAAATCATTCCAACAGGTATAATCATAAAAAGAAAAGCCGGAACAGAATACCATGCGGGAGTTCCCGGCATATACAGACCTGATATAAGAATAGGCAAGTGCCATACACCCCAAAATATAGAAGTATATATTAGTGCCTTTTTTATTCCTACTCTTTCTAAGGTAGCTGGAACTAAATAACCTCTCCACCCAATTTCCTCACCGATAGCTGTAATCAAGCCTATGAAAATCCCAACAACAGACATAAGAACCAACTGAATGACGGATGCTTTACTCATATCTAAACTATTGGGAAAAGCAATCCAAAAAAGCACATATGGTATTCCTATGTAAACTGCCGGAATTAAACAAGATAATAGTATCCATTTAATTGATGTCTTCTGAAATCCAATACTCTGAAGTAATTTTTTGAATGATATTTTTCCGTTACTTTCTTTCTGCGATATACATCCTGCAATTATTGCCGCTATTGTGGGAACCCACATTAAAAAAACAGCTAACCCCATAGCTCTTAGTGCAATAACTATCGTTTCGAATATTGCACTAACTGAAATGACTATTACTAAAAAAAGTGTAACTGATTTATTCGTAAACATTTTTTTCTGTTCATCCATTACTTTTTCCTTCTTTCATAATTCCGATTTTCTGCCCTAAGTATATCACACAAAAAACCGAGTTTCAACGCAGGAAAAGCAAATCCCCTGTCCTTTCGGGCAGGGGATTGCGGTTTAGCCATGCTGTTTGAGATATTCGGCGCTGAGTTGCAAACTCTTTATGGGGGAGTTGTCCACCCAGTTGCGGTGGCTTTCCAGAATCACGGCATCTACGCCGACAGAAAGCGCCTGTGCCATCAGGCTGTCGAGATCCATATTGCCGGTACCCAGCTCCATGCTGTCGGTTTTCAAAATCGGCGTCACGGCGCTGCCCGAAATGCGGGTGCCGCGGTCATTGATGTGCCACAGCTTCATGCGGGGTCCCAGACGCTGCATCCACGCAAGGGCAGTCGCGCCGCCCTCGGTGAACCAGTAGCTGTCAAACTCAAAGTTGACGAACTGCGGGTCGGTTTCCTCCAGCAAAATGTCGTAGGCACGCTTTTCGGCGTTCACATGGCGCAGCTCACAGTTGTGGTTATGGTATAAAAGCTCCACGCCCTCGGCCTTCAGCGCCGCGCCCGCCTTGTTCAGCCGTGCGGCAAGGTCGTGCATCGCGGCTTCATCGCCGTAATCAAAGCGGTACATTCCGGTAATAACAACATACTTGGTGCCAAAGCCTTTGGCTTCATCTGCCACCGCCTTGGCATCGCGCTCCAGACTGCCTAAATCCGTGTGCAGGCTGACCACCTGCAGATCGGCGTCTTTGACCAGCTTGTGCCAGTCAAGATTGCCGCCCTTGCCTACAGGCATACCGGCTGCCTTGGTCAGCAGCCGCACCATAAAGCCGATGGGGTGGATCATAAACCCGCACAGCTCAATGCCATCGTAGCCTGCGGCTTTCATGGCAGCCAGCGTCTGGCGCGCCTCGTTTTCGTTGCTTAAAACGGTTCCAAGCATAAACTGCTGGACTGCTTTTGTGGGCATGGTTCAGCCCTCCATCTTGATGATTTTTCCTGTTGTGATGCCGTTTTCGTTGAAGCTGTCCACGCAGACATAGTAATCCTGTCCTGCAATCAGTGTGGACAGCGTCACTTCATCGGCCTCGTAGACGAGCCAGCTCTGGTACAGTTTATCCGGTGCAATGCCGTAGCGCACGTTGCAGCCCTGCGCGTTTTCAAGGTGCTGCCAGCTGATTTTGCCGTCCAGCGCATCCACGCGCACGGCTTTGGCGTCGGCTTGGGCGGGGCGTGCGCCCTCGCCGTTGCCAAACACCCGCAGCTCGCTGACGCGCAAGGTCTGTTCGTAAGGCAATTCGCCGCCCGTCACGCGGATATACCGCGCACGGATGCCATCGGTATATTCATAATAGCCGTTGGAGCATTCGCGGGCGACATCCTCGCGCAGGGTCCACACCTTGCCGTCCAAGCTGGTTTCCACAGTGTAATGCGAAATCTGCGGGCGGGTTTCGATGTGCCGGGTCTTGCGGTCATCGCCGTAGCTGTCAGCAGGGAAGTCCACCGCCAGCGCCTCGTCCGCCATATTGACCTGAATCGCGCGCACATCGCAGTCGCGGCCTAGATCCACACACAGCCACTCGTCGGGCTGGTCACTGCCGGCGCTCCACCAGCGGCGGCAGTCCTCGTCCACGGCGCTTGCCGGGTCGCTGCCCTCGGCGGAGGAGGATGCCGTAACGGGCTTTCGGTAGCTTAGCAGCATCCATTTGGGAGCCTGCGCGGCGGCATCGAATTTGCCTGCCGGAATCTCATGCGGGTAGTCGGCAAAATTCTGGTTGCAGTACAGCACGCCGTCCGCATCAAACCCGGCAGGGAAAAGCCCCACCCGGCGCTCAAAATCGTGGTTGACCGAAATGCGCATCGTGGACGCGTGCCAGTAGTTGCCGTACTTGTCGGCAATGGTACTGCCGTGTCCGGCACCCGTCATAAACCCGCCCGGCTTGGCGGAAAACGGGTTGGACGCCTGCAGCGTGAACGGTCCCAGCGGGGACTTGGATGTGTACACGCCGTCGGCGTAGGTGTTGTACTGGGTGCCGGGGCAGGCGTATTGCAGATAATACGTACCGTCGTGCTTTGTCATAAATGCACCCTCGATATAGGGCTTGCCGACGGCGTTGAACATGGCGGTCAGTGCCTCGGCGTTCAGCCCCGGAATCTGCGCCATCTGGGGCGGCAGCTCCAGCTTGCCAGTCGCCTCGTTATAGAACGGCTTCATGGATTTGTACAGAACGCTGCTCTCTTTATCCACAATGCCGTTGTTGCCGGGGCGCTCGTAGCCCAGTTCATTTTCATGGCCGAAGATCAGTTCTTTCTTTTCCCCGATGGGCGTCATGGTTTCGGGGTCAAGCTCCACACCCCAGATGGGCGAGGTGTTGGAGCAGCCCCAGTAAAAATACACGCGCCCGTCATCATCGCAAAACATATCGGGGTCCCAGAAATCAAACGAGCAGCTGACCTCGGTAAACGGCTCGGTCAGCGGGTCCGCCGTGCGTAAAATCGGGCAGTTGCGCCCCTTGCGGCTGGCGCAGAAGTAGAGGTAATCGCCCACCTGGCGCACATCGGGTGCATAGTCATAAATCAGCAAATCCGGGTCGGCGTGAAACTCCCAGTGCAGCAAATCGTCAGAGTACCAGAACCCCGCCGACATCGACACAAACAGGTAATATTTGCCCTTGAAGTACACCAGTGTCGGGTCAGCGCCCTCGCGGAAACCGGCGATGCGCTCACCCTCCTTCATGTGCTGGTAACGGTAGCCCAAATCCAAGGGGTTGCAGTAGGTTTCCATAAAATCACACATCCTTTTTGATGCCCTGCAAAACGCGGTTCAGCTGCTTGATGCTCTCGGCATCTGCGCCTGCCTGCTTGAGCATACTCTCCACGGTCATGCGCTGCATGGCGCGCTCCATCATGGCAACCAGCGCGGGATTGTCCTTGACGGCGGCGGCTACATCACCGCGGGCGGCAGCCGCCTTGTCGGTGATGGCTTTCAAAACGGGACCAACCTTGGCATCCGCCATGGCCGCTGCCATATTGTCCTTGATGCTCCAGCAGGTTTCGTCCAGCTCGCCGTCAAACCAGTTGTTCACGACCTGACGGTTCGACATAGCGTAGGCAGGGTTTGGTTCGGCAGCTTTGTTGACCAGAATCACGCTGGAATACGCGCCTGCGCGGGCCTCGATGCTGTGCTTGCCGGTGATGGGCACATTGAAAACAAACACTTTGTCGCCTTTTTTCGTCTCAACCAGATGCCCGTCCTTGTACAGCGAAACCTCCGGCAAGTTGGAGTAAACCCGGACTTCGGTCACATCCTCGGTGCGGTCCACATAGCGGCTGCCGCAGGTGTGTACAAAGGGCTGCTTGCTCCAGTAGGCCTTGTACAGGTAGAAGGCGTCTTTCTTGATTTTGCGATCAAAGGTGACAAGTCCCTTCTGGTTCTCGCCGTTTTTGCCGCCCTCGTCGCGCCCGTCGGCGGCAAAGTCGAACATATTCCAGACATGGGTTGCCCACAGCCACGGGCGTTCGGCAATCATTTTTGCCATGTGCTCGTGAAAGACGCACTGGTAGGTTTCGGTGTAGTCGCCCTTTTCGGGATGGGCGCTCTGGTAAGCGGGGTTGGCGTCCGCGCCGTACTCCGAAAAACCGATGCAGCGGTCGGGATATTTGGCGTGGTAGGTATCAAAAAAGTCATCGTTCTGATCCAGCTCACCCAGATACCAGCCAAAGTACAGATTGTAACTGTTTACATCGGGAATTTCCAGAATCGGGCTGGTGATTTCCAGCATAAAGACGTTCGCCATCGTGGTCAGGCGGGTCGGGTCGAGCTTGTGCGCCAAATCATTGAGGGCACGGTGGTTTTCCAGCAGCTCCTCATTGACAGCCGACGCGGCGGTGATCTCGTTGGACAGTCCCCAAACGGCAATGCAGGGGTGGTTGTAGTTCTGCACGATGAGTTCTTCCATCTGGGTCAGCGTGTTGGCACGCCCGTTGTGCATGTGCATCGTAATGTAGGGGATTTCTGCCCAGATGACAAGACCCTTTTCATCGCACAGGTCATAGAACGCCTGTGCGTGCTGGTAGTGGGCAAGGCGGATGGTGTTGGCACCCATCTCCAGAATCAGCGCCATATCTTCTTCCATCATTTCGCGGGTGATGGCAACGCCCGCGCCCTTGCGGTCCTGATGGCGGGAGACACCGCGCAGGGGATAGGGGCGTCCGTTCAGGATAAAGCCCTTTTGCGGGTCAATTTCAAACTTGCGGCAGCCGAAGCGGGCCGATGCCTGCTCACCGTTATCGAGGCAGGCGGTGACGGTGTACAGATGCGGGTCGTCCACGCCGTCCCACAGGCGGGCGTGTTCCAGTGTGAACACTGCCTTGGCGGTGCCGTCCTTGACGGCACTGCTCGTCTGCTGGCCATCCAGTGTGAAGGTGACGCTTTCGGCACCCACCACAGCGGCCTCCACCGTCACTTCACAGCGGCGGGCGTCCAAATCGGTTACAACGGGCGTTACCTTGACGGGCACAGCGCCGTTTTCGGCAAGGGCAAAGTGAACAGCGGGCACAATATACAGCGTTACATCGCGGTAAATGCCGCCGTAGAAGGTGAAGTCGGCTTTCTGCGGGTAGACGGTATCGTTGTCGCTGTTGTCAACGGTAACAATCAACTCATTGGCACCATCGTGCAGAGCATCGGTAATGTCCACGCGGAAAGTCGAGTAGCCGCCCTTGTGCTCGGCCACTTTCTCCCCATTCAGGCTGACAACTGCAGTCATAGCAACGCCGTCAAACTGCAAAACCACGCGGTCACCGTCGGACAGCTCCGGTTTCTCCAGTGTACGGGTGTAGCTGCAGGTGCCGCGGTAGTAGTCGTTGCCGCCGTCCTGACCGTCTACAGCGTTCCAAGTGTGGGGCAGGGTGATCGGCTCGTCATGACCTTCCTTGGTAAAAGTCCAACCGGTGTTCAACAGAATTGCTTTGCTCATAGAATGACTCCTTATGTGTGGTTTTAACTTCAAAGAGCCGAAAGGGCTGCAAACCCTTTCGGCTTTGGATAATGGGCTTACTGAAGCTGTTCTTTATAGAACTCAGACTGCGCAGCGGCCTTCTTCTCGGCAATGCGCTTTTGGACGTTGACCATTTCCTCCTTGCTCAGCGGGCATTCGCGCATGGCAACCAGCGTAATGATCCAGCCGATGATAGGCAGACCAAACTTGAGAGCCATACCCATCCAGAAGATAGCGGGGGTGCAAGTGTCGGTGGGCTGGGGCATCGTGGCGGTGTAGCCCAGCAGCGCAACAGCACCGGTAGCAATCACGGCGGCAAAAGAGGTGATGAGTTTATCGACCAGGCTGTAGGTGCCGGAGACAACGGCGGGAATGTAGCGGCCGCTGCGGTCGAGCTCAAAGTCGATGGCATCGGCCATGTACGAGGTGTTGGAGGTGGTGATGCACATATTGGAGCCGTTCTGCAGCAGAGACAGAATGACATAAATAATCATGGCGGGGCTGCCCATGACACCGATCTGTTTGGGGTCAATGACAATGAAGAACACGATCATAACAGCGGTGATGACCATGCTGATACAGGTAAAATTGACAATGCCCTTTTTGCTGCCGTGCTTGCCGACATATTTGGCACCGAATGCGGCGAAGAAGATGGACGGCACCATGCTGATAACCGTCAGAATCGTGCCAAGAGCTATATTGCCGATGATAATGCCGCCGAGAATTGTGTTGATGATGGCCTGGCTGCCGACCTGCTGAGCCAGCTTGTCGGATGCGTTGGACGCAATGTAGCACTGCAGGGGCTTGTTGTGCTTGAGGACCTCAACAATATCGGCCATCTTCAGCGGTTCGGCTTTCTTGGTGCCGACAAAGTTTTCGGGTTTGTCGAAGGCGGAAACGCCGAGGCATACCAGCAGAGTGCCGATGGCGGCCACAATCAGGGTGATATTGCAGGCAGCGGTCAGAAATGCCTGATTATAGGTGCCGCCGCACTTAGGCAGCAGCACAACATTCAGAACCATCGACATAACCATCGGCACCAGATAGTTGAATGCGGTCGTCCAGACGCCGAGGGTGGGGCGCTGGCGCGGGTCATTCGTCATAATGGCGGGAATCGTCTGCGCGGTCATATTGGTGATGGTGTAGCCGATGACGTAGATTACATACAGCAGCGTGAACGCGACCAGCCCCATCCCCTTGGAGGAGAAGCCGGTGAACATCGCGTAGAGGGCAACGGCCTCAATCAGGTAGCCAGCGATCAGCAGCACACGCAGCTTGCCGAACTTGGTGTTGACGCGGTCATACACAAAGGCCAGCAGCGGGTCGGTGATGCCGTCCAGAATACGGGTGCAGGTCAGGATGATGCCAACCGCGGCGGTGGTAATGCCGTAGCCGATGCTGGCCGAATAGCTGGCCATACCGATGAGCGAGTAGACGCTCATACCGACCAGCGCGTTGCAGGCGTAGCAGATGATTTGCCATGTTTTGGCGCGGCGGTATTGTACGCCGTCAACTTCTGAAGCAGTGGGTTTCTTTTTGAACATTTTGTTTTCCTCCTAGAATAATTCCGCGGTGGTTTTTCTCACTGATACCACTATACCAGCAGCAAACCGGCAGCGGGGGATAAAAATCAGAGGGAGAAGAACAAAAATTCGTGCGTTTTTTCGATGCACATGAAATATTACCCTGTTTTACTAAATACTATCCTCACGGCTTGCGCTTGCTATGCTATGATACAGGTACAGAAGTTTCTTGATTTGCTTTAGACAGTACAGGTAAGGAGAAAATTATGCAGAAATTTGAAAAAGGCTTCTTTGTCGGCGCGGCCACTGCCGCCCATCAGGTCGAGGGCAACAACATCCATTCCGACTACTGGGCACAGGAGCAGCTGCCGCACACAAGCTTTGCTGAGCCGAGCGGCATTGCCTGCGACCATTATAATCGGTATGAGGAAGATATCCGCCTGTTGGCAGATGCCGGGCTGAACGCCTACCGCTTTTCCATCGAATGGGCACGCATCGAGCCGGAGGAGGGCAAGTTCGACCCTGCCGAAATCGAGCATTACCGCAAGGTCATTGCCTGCTGCAAGGCGCACGGCGTGGAACCCGTTGCGACGCTGCTGCACTTCACCAGCCCCAAGTGGCTGATTGCCAAGGGCGGCTGGGAGGCAGAATCCACGGTCGAATACTTCAAGCGCTATGTCAGCTATGTGATGGAGCAGCTGGGCGGTGAGCTGCATTATGTCTGCACCATCAATGAGGCCAACATGGGCCTGCAGCTGGCGACAATCTCCAAGCGGTTCCGCCTGATGGCAGAGCAGGCCGCCAAGGCTGCTGCCAGTGCAGGCAAATCCGCCGAAGGCAGCGTGCAGGTGGGGATGAACTTCCAGAAGATGATGGAGAATATGAAGTACGCTGCCGCTGAAAACGCCGCTGCGTTCGGTACGCCGCAGCCGAAAATTTTCGTCAGTGAGCGCACGCCGGAGGGCGATTTGCTGGTGATGCGCGCCCACGCTGCCGCGCGGGAGGCCATCAAGGCGATTTGCCCCGGGGTCAAGGTCGGCCTGACCCTCTCGTTGCATGACCTGCAGGCCCAGCCGGGCGGTGAAGCCTTTGCCGCCGCTGCGTGGGAGGAAGAGTTCACCCACTATCTTCCTTATATTAAAGAGGATGACTTCCTTGGTGTGCAGAACTACACCCGCACGCTGTACGGTGCGCAGGGGCAGTTGCCCGCCCCGCAGGGTGCCGAGCTGACCCAGATGGACTACGAGTTTTATCCGCAGGCACTGGAAAATGTCATCCGCAAGGTGGCGCAGGATTTCCACGGCGATCTGATCGTGACCGAAAACGGCATTGCCACCGCCGATGATACCCGCCGCGTGGCGTTTATCGAGGCCGCATTGGCTGGTGTGCAGAACTGCATCGCCGATGGTATCCCGGTCAAGGGATACTTCCACTGGAGCCTGATGGATAACTTTGAGTGGCAGAAGGGCTATGCTATGAACTTTGGCCTGATTGCCGTAAACCGCGAAACGATGGAGCGCACCCCGAAGCCCAGCCTTGCGACGCTGGGCGGATACGCCAACGCATAAAAATAGCAGTGGTTGTCTGTACGGCAGCCACTTTTTTGTGGTATACTGGTATAAAAAGAGGGTGATTCGATGGATGTTTTTCAAAATATGGAGTTGTTTTCGGAGCTGATCCAGTGCGGCGGCAACATTTATACATGGTGCTATAATGCCGATGGCAGTCTGCTGCAGAGCAACTGCCCGGAGGCAGGGTTCCTCTCCGGCGCATTTGACTTATTCGGCTGTAAGAAAAAAATGCTGGATTACGGCAGCCGGCACACAACGCCGGTCACGCTCGGCACGGCTATTGGCATGACATGGGCGGCGGCCTTTGAAAAGGACGGCAGTGCGTTGAAGCGTGTTTGGATCATCGGACCGGTGTTTTATCAGGATGTTTCGCTGCGCGGGATTGAGCAAGGGCTGCAATACTATAACCGTCTGGAAACGAGCGTGGCATGGACCATGCAGCTGTATGAGGTTCTGAAAACCGTCCCAGTGCTGCAATGCTCAATTTTGCACCGCTATGTCCTGATGATGCACTACTGCCTGACCGGTAACCACATTGCTATCAGCGACATCAACAGCGAATTTTTGGCGCAGGAGCGCAATACAGTGCAGCAGCCCGCTCACGACCGCCACAAGGTCTGGATGGCGGAGCAGGGGCTTCTGCAGATGGTGCGCACCGGCGACTTGAACTACAAGCAGGCCCTTTCCGCCAGTATGGGAATCAGTGCGGGTGTGCCGGTGCGCAGCGATGACGCCCTGCGCCAGAGCAAGACAAGCATCATCGTGTTTACCTCGCTGGTATGCCGTGCCGCCATCGAGGGCGGGCTTTCGCCGGAGGAAGCCTACGCGCTGGGGGACAGCTACATCCAATCTGCCGAAAATGCAAAAACGATGGATGACCTCGATCCTCTGCCACTGATGATGTATGACGACTTTGTCCGGCGCGTGCATAAATGCCGCACCAACCCGCATCTCAGCCAGCAGGTGCAAAAGTGCGTGGACTATATTGAGATGAATCTCGATAAAAAAATACGCGCTGCAGATATTGCAGCGCTGGTGGGCTACACGGAATATTATCTGACCCACAAATTCAAGGAGGAAACGGGCTTGAGCGTGACAGATTACATCAAATTTGCCAAGATTGAGCGCGCCAAGGTTTTGCTGAAAAGCACCAACCAGACTGTGCAGGACATTGCCGCTGCACTTTCTTTTAGCACACGCAACTATTTCAGCCGGATTTTTCAGGAGGTCACAGGCCAAACCCCGATGGAGTACCGCGAAAAGTAAATACTTATCCCAAAAACCTCTGTCAGGCAAACAGTCTGGCAGAGGTTTTTATGTTTTATTCTTGTGTCAGCGCCCGCGCCATTCTGACCACGCGGGAGGCATTGATTTTTACCTGCTCCAGCGTCACTGCACCGCTGTCGATGCCCTGCAGCAGGTTATCATAATCACCCTTGTTGCCGGGCATGAACAGGTCGCCGCCTGCTGCAGCTACATACTGCGCCTGCGAATCCCGGTGGGCAGAGCGCGCATCCCCGGTAATCGGTGAGACCCAGTCGGTCATGACGATGCCCTCATACCCGAACTCGGCACGCAGAATATCCATAATCAGCCCGCGGCTTTCGGCGGTGTGGGTGCCGTTCAGCAGATTGTAGGAGGTCATAACGGCCTTGGGCTGGGCTTCCCGCACGCAGATGCCGAAGCCCTTCAGGTAGATTTCACGCATGGCACGCTCGGAAACGATGCTGTTGTTGCGGGTGCGGTTGTACTCTTTGTTGTTGGCGGCGTAATGCTTGATAGTCGTGCCGCAGCCCTTGTGTGCCTGCACGCCGCGCGTCATCGCAGCGGCCATCTTGCCGGAGACGAGAGGGTCCTCGGAGTAATACTCAAAATTGCGCCCGCAGCGGATCGAACGGTGGATGTTCAGCGCCGGGGCAAGCCACAGATGCACACCGAAGCGCTCCATCTCCTCGCCGACAATGTCACCGCACTGCTCCACAAAAGCAAGGTCAAAGCTCTGTGCCAGCGCGGTGCCGATGGGAATGGCTGTGCAGTATTGGGTTTTGATTTCGCAGCCGGGCTTCGGCTTGCTGCTGCCGCCCATCAGGCTCATCACAAACCTCATCGGGCCGGACAGCATTTCCTGAAGGGAAGCCGGCAGTGCGGTACTGCCGACAGTGTGCTTGCCCTTATCGTCCTCATAATACTCTTTCGCAAGGCGCAGGCCGGCAGGGCCATCGGCCATAATAAGGCAGGGGAAGCCGCTGACCTTGTCGCAGCTCTCACCCGCTGCACCGCAGACATGGCGGCCCGCCGTGCCGATCATCGAAGCAAACCCCTTTGCGTTCGGATCGAAATCGCCAATCAGAAGCAAGGCGGCGTCCTCCTTGGTCAGGGCGTCTACCTCGGGCAGAACTTCCTCGGTGCGGTCGTAGGCTACCGTTTCACAGGCAATCGCGGCCGGGTCGATTTCGATGACCGGCACACCTGCCGGGCGCTCCATCGTGGCGGCAGGGGCAGTAAGGTCGGTGAAATCCGTGCTGCCAAGCACATTATTTGCCTGCAGGGTCGTGACCGTCTTGTCCAGATGCAGGACGGCGGCAGGGGCGGTTTCAACGCTGCTGACACCGACACGGACAAGGTAATTGCCTGCCTCCAGAATATAGGAGGCAGTCTTGGTATCATAAGCTGCCATCTCCGGCAGGGTAAAGGAGCAGGTGACCGATTCCGTTTCACCGGGGGCAAGCTCGCGCGTTTTGGCAAAGGCGCAAAGCTCCTGCCAAGGTGCATCGAGCTTACCGGCAGGCTTGCTCAGATACACCTGCACGACCTGCCGACCTGCCAAAGCGCCGATGTTTTCCACGGAGGTACGCACAGTGATCTGTACGCCGTTTGCCTCCACCGCGACAGCTCCAAGGCGGAACTCTGTGTAGGAAAGTCCGTATCCAAAGGGGAACAAAGCCTGTTTGCGGAAGGTATCAAAATAGCGGTAGCCTACATAGATGCCCTCGCGGTAGCGGGTTTCGTTCATGTCCTCAAAGTCGGGCATTTCAGGGTATTCCTCAAAGGCGGCCCAAGTGGTCGTCAGCTTACCGGAGGGATTGGCCTTGCCCAGCAGAATATCCGCCAGCGCACCGCCGGTCTCGACACCGAGCTGAGAGAGCAGCAGAATGTTGCGCACGCCCATAACGGGGGTGAGATCCACCACGCCGCCGACATTCAGCACCAGCATAAAGCGGGTGAACTTTTTGTCCAGCGCCAGAATATCCCGCACCTCGGAATCCGTCAGGCGGATGTCGCCCTTGAGCGGCGTGCGGTCGTTGCCCTCACCGGAAATACGGGAGACAACATAAATCGCTGCATCGCCCTCAGCGTTGAGCGGCAGGTTATATTCGGGCTCAGGCATGGCCTTGCCCATGCCGTAGAGGATAAAGTTCTGATTGACGGCTTTGGCGTCCTTTTTCAGCTGCTTCAAAAAGGCCTTGTGGGCCTTTTTCCGTGCCTGCTCGTAGCCGGTGTGCCACTCCATCCCGGTCAGGGTAAAGCCTGCCTGCTGCAGCCCTTCCTCAATGGTTACGCTATAGCGGGAATTTACCTCACCGGAGCCGGTGCCGCCGCGAATCGTGCGGCGCACGCCGCTGCCATAAGCAGCAAGGGTGCAGGGCTTTTCCAGTGGGAAATTGCCGTCCTTTTTCAGCAGCACGGTGCAGCCCGCTAAATTTTTACGCAGCGCTTCGATGTGGCGCAGCTCATAATCGGCCATCGCAGTGGTATTTTTCATGGGAAACATCCTCCTTTTTCATTAGTATACAAGAAATATCCGCAGGCAGTGAAGTGAACATTTCGTGTTTTGAGATAATAATTAGGAAAGCTTACGCATTTGTCAGTACCCTGACTCCGCCTTCCACAAAAGTCGCAATCGTGTCCAGCTGTGCTTCTGCCAGCTCCGGTGCGGAGGCCTGCAGCCCCGCAATGCCGTTGAAGATGAAAACCAGCACCGCACCGATGTTTTCGTACTGTGTACTGTCAATGCCGTCCTGCTTTACCTTTTCAAGAATGGCATTGCGAAGATGGGCAGTGAACTGTGCCATGGCCGGTGCAGGGAAAAGCTCGGTGCAGAGCTGGTTTTTGCTCAGCAGGGCGTACATTTCCTTGACGAAGGCGCGTGGGGCGCTCAACAGGCCCTGTACGGTGTTGAGGTGACTGATGACTTCGGCAACGGCCTCCTGCTCCAGCTGGTCAACAAGATCATGAATCGTCTCATAATGTGCGTAAAAGGTCGCCTTGTTGATCTCTGCGCGCGCGGCGATTTCTGTTACGGTGATTTTTTCTAAGGGCTTTTCTTTGATAAGCTCATAAAAAGCAGTGCGAATGGCACGCTTCGTTTTCTTGATACGCAAATCCATAACGATCCTCCATCAATAATCCGGAATACTGACGCTTAAACAACGCTTTGGCCTAAATGGGTTGGGTAAGCGTCAAACCTGCCCAAAATTGCTGATTGTAAAGCGGCATCAACAATGGTAGTATAACACCAACGAACAGGATAAGCAACGGTTGGTTGATTATCCGATACGCAAGCATATATTTTTAGGAGTGAAACAAAATGATGGATTTTAGCAGCGTTCAGGGAAAAGTCGTCATCGTCACCGGCGCAAGCCGCGGTATTGGCCGTGCGATTGCCGAGTGCTATGGCGCCCAAGGCATGAAGGTCGTCTGCGCCGCCCGCAGTGTGGAACAGGGCGAAGCCGTTGCAAACGGTATCCGTGAAAAGGGTGGGGATGCCATCTTTATCCAGACCGATTGCAGCAAGGCGGCCGCCATTAAAGAGCTGGTGGACAAGACGGTTGCCCACTATGGCAGGCTGGACGGTGTTGTCAGCAATGCGGGCATCGGTATGGGCGGTACGCCACTGCATGAGTATGAGGTGGCCGACTATGAGAAGATTTTTGCTTTGAACAGTGAAGGTGTTTTTGCCGGCATGAAGTATGGCGCAGAGGCTATTCTGAAAAGCCGCAGCAAGGGTGGCTTTCTCATCAATGTGGCTTCTGTCGCAGGGCTTGTACCGCAGCGCGGGCAGGCCTTGTACAGCGCCACCAAGTTCGGTGTGATAGGCATGACGCGCGCAGCAGCGCTGGATTACGCTGCCTACGGTATCACGGTGAACGCCATCTGCCCCGGCTATACCATGACAAGCATCTTCGGGGACGCACCCGCCTCGGCGATGGATTTCTTCGCCTCGGACTGCCCCGCAAAGCGTATGGGCGACCCGCAGGAGTGCGCGGCGCTGGCTTTGTTCCTGGCCAGTGATTTGGCGCGGTACATCACCGGTGCGGCGATTCCGGTGGACGGTGCGCTTTCCGCAGGGCATCAGAGCATCAGCAGCTGGAAGCATCCTGAAATTCTGACCGATGGCAGGCTCAACAGCAAGAGCACGATTGCTGCCTTGATGGAAAATGACGAAGCAAAGGCCGTCGTTGAGAAATTCCTGCCCGGTTTTGCCGCCAATGAGCAGGCAAAAGCAGCCTATGGTATGACCTTCGGGCAGATTGGTTCGATGCTTGGTTTGCCTGATGCCGCATTGCAAGGTCTGCTTTCGGCACTGGATACGCTGTAAGAGGAGGATTTTCTTGAAAAACGAAGCAATGTTCCGCACCGGCTCTGTCTGGCGCGCTATCTTCACGATGGCTGTACCGTCGGTCGTTATCATCTTTGTGATGTTCCTGTACAATATCGCCGACATGTTTTTTATTGGCTGCTTGGGCGATACGGCACAGGTGGCGGCAGTTTCGGTGGTTGGCCCGGTGTTTTCAATTCTGGCGGCTGCTGCAACGATGCTGGGCGCCGGCGGCTGCACCATCATCGCCCGGTGCTTTGGGGCTGGGGAAGTCGAAAAGGGGCGTGTTTATTCCTCGCTGTGCTGTTGGGCAGGAACACTGCTGGGCGTGTTGGTCTGTGCAATACTGCTTCTATGCGGAACGCCGCTATTGCGAATGCTCGGCTCCACACCGGAAACCACCGCGTATGCCCTGCAATATCTGCGGGTTTTAGCCGTCGGCTCCCCGTTCTTGATTTTGGCCAACACTGCGGCGATGCTGCTGCGTGCCGAAGGTGCAGTCAAAGACGGATTGATCGGTAATCTGCTGGGCACGGTTACAAATCTGCTGCTCGATCCGCTGTTCATTCTGGCTTTTCGATGGGGCGTCACCGGTGCGGCTGCCGCCAGCGTGCTGGGTAATGTCGTGGCAACAGGGTTTTATATGCGCTACATCATCCGCAAAGGTACCGTGCTGACGGTTGACCCGCGCTTCGCATTGCAAAAGCCTGCTGCGCTGGGCGAAATTCTGGTCATCGGTCTGCCCAACGGCATCGGCAGCCTGCTTTCCGGTTTTGCCTCTACCTTTAGCAATCGGCTGCTGTCCGCCTACGGTACGGGCGCGATTGCCGCAATGGCCGCAGCGGGCAAGACAACGATGCTGATCGGCATGATCACGATGGCAATCTGTATGGGCTGCCAGCCGTTACTGGCGTACAGCTACGGGGCAGGGGATAAGCGCCGCCTGCGGGAGCTGCTCAAAAACATCGGGCTGCTCACAATGGGGATTGGCTTGGCCGCCGGTGTGGCGTGCCTGCTGGGGCGAAAGGCGCTGATCGGTATGTTTATCAAGGAAGCTGCAGTCACTGCGCTTGGTGAAAAGCTTGTTGTCTGGCTCGTGCTGGGCAGCCCGGTCATTGGTCTGACCTATCTGGCTACCAATCTTTTGCAATCGGTCAACAAGGCAATGTCGGCTGTTGTTCTTTCGCTGCTGCGGCAGGGTTTGCTTTTGCTGCCGCTGCTCTATGGCCTGAACTTCTTCTTTGGTGTGGCCGGCATCGCTGCCGCCCACTTTGCGGCGGACACGGGCGCGGCACTGATCGCCGCCGTGATGCTGGCGCGCATCTGGAAGAAGGAGCTTGCCTGAAGGCCGCCCATGCAAGGATTGCTTCTGCTGATTCAAATCGAAACGGCTGAAATAAGCCGAACAGCAGCTTGAAATCCTGAGTAGAGTGACATACAAAAAAACACCGCATACTTCCATCTGCCAATACAACGGCGTTCGGCCGTCAGGCGGGAACTATGCGGTGCTTTTGTTGCCTTGAAGGTGAGTGTTAAGCCCAATTCATCCGCCCGTAGCGGGTGGTCATCTGGCAAATTTCCTTTTGGAGCTTTTTGGTAAGCTGGCTCTTTTTCAGCCGCCAGCGCCAGTTTTTCCCTACGGTGGAGGGCTTGTTGATGCGGGCGGAATTATCCAGCCCCAGCCAGTCCTGCATCGGAACGATGCAGGTTGCCGCTGCGCTGCGCAGAACCAGCGCAATCATGCTTTTGTAGAGCTGATCCTCCGGCGTGGTGTAGTCGTACAGATAGTCCCGCACCATGGCGCGCTCGGCACCGGTGATGGTCTGGTACCATGAAACCAAGGTCTCGTTGTCATGGGTGCCGGTGTAGGCGACACTGTTCACCGGGTAGTTGTGGGGCAGATAGTCGCTGGCGCTGCCGGTATCGCGGGAATCAAAGGCAAACTCCAGCACCTTCATGCCGGGAAAGCCGCTGTCCCGTACCAGCTGCCGCACGGTATCGCTCATGTAGCCAAGATCTTCCGCAATGATATTCCGTTTGCCCAGTGCCTGCTCCACGGCGCGGAAAAGCTCAATGCCGGGGCCTTTCTCCCAGTGACCGTCTGCAGCGGTCTCGCTGCCGTAGGGAATGGAGAAATACTCGTCAAAACCGCGGAAGTGGTCGATGCGCACTACATCGTACAGCTCAAAGCAGTACCAAAGGCGGGTGATCCACCACTGATAGCCTGTGCTGCGGTGCGTTTCCCAGCGGTAGAGCGGATTGCCCCAGAGCTGACCCGTGGGCGAAAAGCCGTCCGGGGGAACACCGGCTACAGCGGTGGGGATATTCTCCTTGTCCAGCTGGAACAGACCGGGGTTGGCCCATGCGTCCGCAGAATCCAGCGCTACATAGATGGGAATATCGCCGATGATCCGGATGCCTTTGCTGTTGGCATAGTCCTTCAATTTGCGCCACTGCTCATCGAACTTGAACTGCAGATACTTGTTGTATTCTACTTCAAAGTAGAGCTCGCGGCGGTAGTAATCCATGGCGGGCTGCCAGCGCAGACGAATATCCGCCGCCCACTCGATCCACGGCTTGCCCTCAAAGCGGCCCTTTACCGCCATGAAGAGCGCATAATCGTCCAGCCACCACTTGTTTTTTTCACAGAACGCCGTAAACGCTTCGTTGTGGCCGATGTCGCTGCGGGAATAGGCAAGCCGCAGCAGACGGCCGCGCTCGGTATACAGGCGGCTGTAATCAATGTCATCCGCCTTGCGCCCGAAATTTGCCTTTTTGCACTCGGCAGCAGTCAGAACGCCGTCCTCCACCAGCGCATCAAGGCTGATGAAATACGGGTTGCCCGCAAAGGCGGAAAAGCTCTGATACGGGCTGTCGCCATAGCTGGTTACCCCCAGCGGCAGGATCTGCCAATAGGTCTGTCCGGCTTCTTTCAGCCAGTCTACAAAGTCGTATGCCTCCTGCGAAAAGCAGCCGATGCCGTAAGGGGACGGCAGACTGCTGATGGGCAGCAAAATGCCTGCGCTTCTCTGCATTTCCTACACCTTCCTTTATAACTCGATCAAAATACCGGCATGGTCGGATACCTGCGGCTCCCGCAGGCCATTGAACACGACCCGGCTGCTTTTTACAGCCACAGGTTCAGAACACCAAATCTGGTCGATGCGCTTTTTGGCCGCTGCATTCGGGGCATCCCGCCAGCCATCAATGGCCTGCACAACGGTGCAGCCCTCGTCCTTCTGCTGCGCCAGACGATAGGTGTCGTGCCAACCGCTGCGGAGGATGAGATCATAGCCCTCGCCGCGCACATCGGCTTCGCTGTTAAAATCCCCGAGAAGAAATGCGGTCTGCTTTGCACCGGCCGTCTGGGAGAGCTTCTCCCACTGGAAGGGGAAAGGCTCTTCCTTGTCGTTCCACCAGCCCATATGTACGGCATAATACCAGACATCATCTGCACATACGCCCAGTGCGCGGCGGGTTTTCCAAGAGCGGTAGTTGTCGGCCTTGCTTAGCAGCGTGTTTTCGGCGGCGGTGATGGGGGCACGGCTGAACACCGCCATGCCCTCATCGTATTTGTCATAGCCGATCTTTACAGCAAACCAGCACCAATGGTAATGCACGCCCTTTTCTTCCAGCATCCGTGCCACGGCTGCGGCGTGATTGTCCGCTTTCAAAGCCACGGTGTTGCCGGGGCATGGGTAATACCTCGCCGGAATCTCCCTCAGCACAGGCGCACAGGCGGTCTGGTTTACCTCCTGCAAGGCGAACACCTCCGGCTGCTCCCTTGCGATGAAGCTTACAAAAATCTCCCGCTTCGCCTCATAGTCCGGCTCGATGAGGCTGTGGGTATTCAATGTCAGCAGTTTCATAGTATTTTACAAAATATCATTGATGTCAGATTTCAACACATCGGCCTTGGGGCCATACACCGCCTGAATGCCGTCCCCCTTGACCATCAGGCTCAGCGCGCCCTCGGCCTTCCAGGCTGCAAGGTCTGCAACCTTGGCAGGGTCCTTCACGGTAACACGCAGGCGGGTCATGCAGGCATCGACCAGCACAATGTTCTCGCGCCCACCCAGCAGGGCAATGATGCGCTCGGCCTGGCTGTCGTTTTTCTTGTCGGCGCTCTTTTCCGCTTTGGTGGCAGCGGCAGAATCGTCCGCGTTGTCATCGGTATAGTTGCCAAGGCGGCCCGGCGTTGCCAGCTTCAGCTTGCCGATCATGAAGTAGGCAACGAAATAACCGATGATAAAGAAGGCAATCACGCAGACCACAAAGTTGATGATGTCGCCGCCCAAACCGGCCTGCAGGGACATGGGGATGCGCGTGATAAATTCCAGATTGCCGAAGGAGTGCAGGCGCAGGTGGATAACGCCCGCCATGGCGAAGGCGCAGCCCTGCAGCAGGGCGTACACGATGTACAGCGGCATGGCGCAGAACATGAACATAAATTCCAGCGGCTCGGTAACGCCGGTAAGAAAGACAGCCAGCGCGGTGGAGATGAACATGGACTTGTAATTGGCGCGCTTGTCAGCATCAACACGGCGGTACATTGCCAGCGCGATGCCCAGCAGCAGACCGGTTGCGCCGATCATCTGGCCCACCTTAAAGCGGGCAGGGGTAACGGTGGTCAGCAGCTCGTTGTAGGCGGCCATGTCACCGGCCTTCTTGAAGTTGATAAGGTCATTGGCCCATGCCAGCCACAGCGGGTCCTGACCAAAGACCTGACTGCCCGCGTTGACACCGGTGGCAATCGTGTAGGTGCCGCCGAAGGAGGTGTAGTTCATGGGGATAGTCAGCATGTGGTGCAGACCAAACGGAAGCAGCAGGCGCTCCAGCGTACCATAGACGAACGGAGCCAGAACAGGAGAAGTTTCAGAGGAGTTTGCAATCCAGATGCCGAAGTTGTTGATGCCGGTCTGGACCACAGGCCAGAACAGCGCCAGCACCAGAGAAATGACCACCGAGTAGGCGATGACCACCATGGGGACAAAACGTTTGCCGTTGAAAAACGCCAGTGCGTCAGGCAGCTTGCGGAAGTTATAGTATTTATTGTAAGCAACACCGCCCACAAAACCGGCGATGATGCCTACGAACACACCCATGTTCAGCGCCGGAGCACCCAGCACCGAGGTGAAGTAGCCGTTGACGGCGATCTCCTGCCCAAACAGGGTGTGGGTCACGGCGTTGGAATCCTCCAGCATGGCACTGGTTACGCCGAAGATGTTGCCGGTGATGACATTGATCAGCGCAAAGGCCAGCACGGCCGCAAAGGCACCGCCGGCGCGCTCCTTGGCCCAGCTGCCGCCGATGGCAACGGCGAACAGAATGTGCAGGTTATTGATGACCGCCCAGCCGATGTTTTCCATGGTGGTGCCGATGGTCATGACTGCCGCAATATCGCCGCCGCCCATCTGCACCAGCTTGCCCAGACTGATCATCAGCCCGGCCGCGGGCATGACTGCGATGACGGTCATCAGCACCTTGCCCAGCTTTTGCAGGAAATCGAAATTGATGAACCCCTTTTTCTCAGGAGCCGCTTGTGTGGTTGCCATGTTGTTCCTCCCAATTGCTATTTGCATTGATATGCGCAAGCGTTGCATTGCGTTTGCGTAACCTTACGCAACTAGAATAGCGCAATCACACGCTTTTACAAGAGAAATTTGAGAAGAAAACAGACTTTCTACGATTTACACAACCGAACAAACAATAATTTGTGGAAATTGGCAAGAGGCAGGCCGAGATGCGTTGCATAAATTACGCAATCGCGTGCGCAAATGTTGACTTTGCGTGCAAACAGCTATACAATAAAGGTACTACATCAGGGAGGAACAGATCATGGCAGTTACGATCAAGGATGTCGCTGCAGCAGCCGGTGTTTCGCCGTCAACCGTGTCGCGCACCTGTAAGGACAGCCCTTCCATCAGCCGGGACACCAAAGAGCGGGTGCGCCGCATTATGGCACAGCTGGGCTATGAGCCGAACTTTGAGGCAGAGCCTGTGGAGGCTTTTTCCAAGACCATCGGCATTATTTTGCCATCCTCTCAGCGGGATGTCTACGAGAACGCCTTCCATCTTGAAATCATTCGCGGCATCGGGCAGTTCTGCAACCAGCGGCGGTATGTGAATACAGTCATCACCGGGCAGGACGATGCGGAAGTGTTGGACGCTATCCAGAGCATGGTCGCCAACGCACAGGCGGACGGCTTTATCCTGCTCTATTCCAAAAAGGACTGCCCTGTGGCGGCGTATCTGCGCAGCGAAGGGCTGCTCCATGTCATTGTAGGCAAGGCAGCGCAGTCGGCGAACCAGACCATCTACATTGATAATGACAACGCCCTTGCAGGGGAAGAAGCCACCGACCATCTCTATGAGTTGGGACATCGCCGCATTGCGTATTTTGGTGTCAACAATGCTATGCTGTTTTCCGCAGAGCGCAAGCGCGGATACCAGATGTCCCTGCTCAAGCACGGCATCACCCCGCGGGAAGGGGACTGTGTGGAGATCAACACCTTAAACGATGCTTATGAGGAGAAGCTGAAGGCCCTTCTCACGGCGCCGGACCATCCCACTGCCATGCTGGTCAGCGATGATATTCTGGCGGTCGTGCTGGAGCAGTTCTGCGGCAAGCTGGGGCTGCATATCCCGAAGGATCTTTCCATTGTATCCTTCAACAACTCCCTGTTCTCCCGCATTACCAGCCCACAGCTGACTACCGTGGATGTAAACCCCTACCAGCTCGGCATGGAAGCCGCTAACCAGACCATCAACCACATTGAAAACCCGAATCTTCTGGCAACAAAGATCATTGTGCCGCACCGGCTGATCCCGCGTGAAAGCTGCTGCCCGCCTGCCGAGGGCAGATAGCTGCTGGCGGTGATGCGTACATCAGTGAAGCGCTGCATCCGGCACAAAATATTTCCGCAGGGGAAAGCGGTCGTAAACGCCCCACGCTACCAATACAATGCCCAGAACATAGGCAAGCTCGGTGCTGAATTTTTTCTTCATAAGAACCTCCTAAACAAAAAAATGAGCCTTTTCCGTTTGATAAAGAAACGGAAAAAGCTCTTTTTTAAGTATACCATGTCTGTCAAGCCGCAGTAATAAACGGCCCGCGATGCCTCATGTCTTGAGCTCGGGCAGCGGGATCTCCGGCATCAGCTCATCGGAAACGATGCGCAGCATATCCTCCAGCCGGGCAAGATCCTCGGGGGCAAAGCGCTTTTTGGCGCGCTCCATGACAAGGTGCAGATAGGAATAGCTGATGTTGTAGTAATCCAGATATTTCTGGGTCGGCCGCAGGTGATATTCCCGCTTGTCGGCGGTGGAACGGATACGCTCCACATAGCCCTTTTTGACAAGGGAATTGATCTTATAGGCGGCGTTGGGGGTGGACAGATTCATCATGTGGCTGAACTGGGCGATTGTCGGCTCCCCCAAAGCTATGATGACCTCCATACAGAAGGATTCCACGGTCGTAAGGGTGGCTTCGCGGTCCTCAAACCGACTGAAAATCTGCTTATAAAAATGCAGCTTGAATTTAGTGTATACCTGACCGAAAGCCTGATCCAGCATGGCGCGTATCCTCCTGTTGGTTAGTGGCTTTATTATACCACAAAACGCCGCGCAAAACCAGTCCTCAGGCATCTGCAATCACAAAAGTCAGCTCTGCATTTGCGGCACGCTCATTGCCCACCCATGCGGTGGCTTTGCCTATGCCGATCGGCCCATGCTGCTCCACCAGCTCACATTCCAGCGTCAGTACATCGCCGGGCACGGCCTGACGGCGGAACCGGGCGCTTTTTACACCGCCGAACAAAGCAAGCTTGCCCTGATTCTCGGGCAGGCTCAGCGCTGCTACGGCGCCGGTCTGGGCTAAAGCCTCCAGAATCAGCACGCCGGGCATGATTGGCCGGCCGGGGAAATGCCCCTGAAAGAACGGCTCGGTGCGCGTTACGCATTTGATGCCGCGCGCCCACTGGCCGGGGGTGTGATCGGTGATCTTATCCACCAGCGCAAAAGGGGAGCGGTGCGGCAGAATTGCTTCGATTTCCGCTGCCGTCAGCGCGCGCGGTGGGTCATTGGGGGTGATCTTCATGGTTGTCCTCCCAGCGTTTTAAGACGATGCAGGCGTTATGCCCGCCAAAGCCAAGGCTGTCGCTGATGGCGTAGTCCACCTGCACATTTCGGCCCGTGTTGGGGATGTAGTCAAGATCCAGCGCAGGGTCGGGCGTCTGCAGGTTTACAGTGGCAGGCAAAAAGCCGTCGTACAGGGCCAGCGCGGTGAAAACACCCTCCACACCGCCGGCACCGCCCAGCAGATGCCCGGTCATGGATTTGGTGGAGGATACGGCCAGCCGGTAGGCATGGTCACCGAACACCGACTTGATGGCAGCGGTCTCGCAGCTGTCATTCAGGTGGGTGGAGGTGCCGTGGGCGTTGATATATCCGATCTGCTCGGGGGCCACACCGCCGTCCGCCAATGCCAGCCGCATGCAGGCGGCACCGCCGACACCGTCCGGTGCGGGCGCCGTGAAGTGGTAGGCATCGCAGTTGGTGCCGTAGCCGACGATTTCGGCATAGATTTTGGCACCGCGCGCCCGGGCGGCCTCCAGCTCCTCAAGCAGCAGCACGCCGCTGCCCTCGCCCATCACAAAGCCGCTGCGCTCTGCGTCGAACGGGATCGAGGCACGGGCCGGATCTTCTGCAGTGCTGAGGGCTTTCATGCTGGCAAAGCCGCCGACACCCAGCGGGCTGATGCAGCTTTCTGTGCCGCCGCAGAGCATACGATCCTCATAGCCGTCCCGGATACGGTGGAAGGCATCGCCGATGGCGTTGGTGCCGCCGGCACAGGCGGTCGTGGGGCAGCTGCAGATGCCCTGCAAACCGAACAGGATGGCTGTCTGCCCGGCGGCCATATTGCCGATGGACATCGGCACAAAATAGGGGCTGACCCGCTCAAAGCCCTTTTGCAGGCCGCGGGTATGCTCGGCCTCGATGGTGGGCAAGCCGCCGATGCCGCTGGAGAGGATCACGCCGAACCGTGTGCGGTCAATGCTCTCCAAGGCAAGACCGCTGTCCTGCATAGCCTCGATGGCGGCGGCCACGGCAAACTGGGTGAAGCGAGCCATCTTGCGGGCTTCGCGGCGGTCAAGACGAGTGTTCGGATCAAAGTCCTTGACCTCGACAGCCAGCTTGACCTTGAAATCCGCCGTGTCAAAGGCGGTGATCGGCCCCACGGCGCAGCGGCCTGCCTTGACGGCGGCCCAGCTTTCCTTCACAGTGCTGCCGGTCGGGTTGACTGTGCCAAGACCGGTTATGACGACTCTGCGTTTGTTATTGCTGTTCATTGATAACCTCACATTCCCATGCCGCCGTCTATGCAGAGCAGCTGCCCGGTGATGTACCCGGCGCGTTCTCCTGCCAGAAAGGCTATGGCGGCAGCAACATCCTCAGGGCGGCCGGGCTTGCCCATCGGGATGGCGGCGCTTGCGGCGGCGCGGGCAGCCTCCGGCATGGCCGCTGTCATATCGGTCGTGATAAAGCCCGGCGCAACGGTGTTGGCCGTCACGCCGCGGGTGGCGTATTCCTTCGCAACGCTCTTCATCAGGCCGATAAGCCCTGCTTTGCTGGCGGCATAGTTTGCCTGACCCGCGTTGCCGTGCAGCCCTACTACACTGCTGACGCTGATAATGCGGCCGTACCGCTGGCGCATCATCAGGCGGGCGGCGGCCTTTGTGCAGAAGAAAGCACCCTTTAAATTGGTCTCGATGACGGCATCAAAATCGGACTCTGTCATCTGCAGCAGCAGTTTGTCGGCGGTGACGCCTGCATTGTTGACCAGTACATCCAGCCGCCCGAAGGCGGCGGCTGCATCCTCAACGAGCTGCTTGCAGGCCTCGGGGCGGCGTACATCCGCCTGCAGAGCCACTGCCTGTACGCCGAGTGCGCGGCAGTCGGCGGCGGTCTGCTCGGCTGCTGCGGCGCTGCCGGCGTAGTTGACGGCTATATTCATGCCCTCGGCAGCCAGTGCCAGACAGGCGGCGCGGCCAATGCCGCGCGCCCCGCCGGTCACCAGTGCGGCACGGCGCGGTGTTTCGCTTTGTACCATGGGCTCACGCTCCTTGTAATGTGCGGATAAGCTGCTGCAGTTGGGCAGCGGTCTCCACGGGATAACAGGCAATCGCGCTGCCGACCGTCTTTTTCACAAAGCCGGTCAGTGCTTTGCCGGGTCCGATCTCAATGGCCGTATCTACGCCCAACTCAGCCAGACGGCGGACGGTATCCTCCCAGCGGACGGCGGAATGTACCTGCTTTTCCAGCAGGGAGGAGATCGAGTCAGCAGCATCCTTTTCGCGGCCCAGACAGTTGAAAAGCACCGGGCACTGCATCGGAGCAAAGGACACCGTCTTGAATTTTTCCCGCAGGGCATCCCCGGCCGGCTGCATCAGGGCGGTGTGGAAGGGCCCGCTCACCTTCAGCGGCAGGCAGCGCTTTGCACCGGCCTGCGCAGCCAGTGCGGCGGCCTTGTCAACAGCGGCCTGGTCACCGCCAATGACCAGCTGGCCGGGGCAGTTGTAGTTGCAGATCTGTACAACGCCCGCATCGGCAGCGGTGTCGCAGCAGCGCTGCAGGGCGGCGCAGTCCAGTCCCAGCACAGCGGTCATGCCGCAGCTGCGCCCGGCAGCGGCTGCAGCCATGGCTTTCCCGCGGAAGGCCGTCAACGCAACGGCGGTACGGGCATCAAATACGCCCGCGCAGGCCAGCGCCGAGTATTCGCCGAGCGAAAGACCGGCAGCGTAGTCGGGTGTGATGCCGGCAGCGCGCAGCACGGCGGTGACGCCGCCTGCAAAGGCGGTCATGCAGGGCTGGGTGTACTGGGTTTCGTTCAGCACACCCGCTGCATCGGTAAAGCAGACCTCTTGTAAGTCAAAATCAACAGCGGCAGCCGCCTCATCGAAGGCTGCGCGGAACTCGGGACAGGCATCGTAGAGATCCGCACCCATGCCGGGGTGCTGGCTGCCCTGACCTGCGTATAAAAAAGCAAGCTTCATGCAAAAACCTCCTTAGAGCGTCAGGGTTGCAAGGCACTGACGCGCACCGGATACCATCTCGTCCAGAATCTGTGCAACGGGGCGGACCTCATGCAAAAGCCCCGCCGCCTGCCCGGCCATCAGGCTGCCGTTGACCGTATCACCGTCAAAAACTGCCTTGCGCAGACTGCCGAGCGTGAACTGCTCCAGCGCCGCTTTGTCAGCACCGGCCTTTTCCTGCCGGACATATTCGCGGCTCATGCGGTTTTTCAGCACACGGACCGGCGTGCCGCCAAGGCGGCCCGTCACGATGGTATCGCTGTCGCGCGCCTTGAGGAGCGCGTCCTTATAATTTTCGTGGATGGGGCACTCGGTGCTGGTCAGCAGACAGGTGCCGACCTGAACGCCGCAGGCGCCCAGCGCCAGCGCCGCCGCAAGGCCGCGTCCGTCCGCAATGCCGCCTGCGGCAATGACCGGCAGATCCACAGCATCCACGACCTGCGGAACCAGAGCCATGGTAGTCATCTCGCCTACATGGCCGCCGCTCTCGGTGCCCTCGGCAATGACGGCGTCAATGCCGAGGGGCGCAAGGTGTCTTGCCAGCACGGCGGCTGCCACGACCGGAATCACAGTGATGCCCGCCGCTTTCCATGCGGCCATGTACTTGCCGGGATTGCCGGCACCCGTGGTCACGATTTTGACACCCTCGTCGATGACGATTTGGGCAAATTCGTCCGCCTGCGGGTGCATCAGCATAATGTTGACGCCAAACGGCTTATCGGTCAGGCGGCGGCATTGGCGGATGTTCTCCCGCAGTGTTTCGGGGGTCATGCCGCCCGCACCGATCAACCCCAGCGCACCGGCGTTGGAGCAGGCCGCTGCAAACTCACCGGCCGCAATGTTGGCCATGCCGCCTTGTATGATCGGGTATTTTGTGCCCAGAATTTCATTCAGCAGTTTCATTTTCTCTACCTTTATAAGTAAGCAGCATACCGCCCCATGTAAGCCCGCCGCCAAAGCCGATGCAGGCCAGCTGCTGGCCGGGCTGCAGCAGACCGCTTTCGCACATCTCATGCAGGGCCAGCGGGATGCTGGCGGCGCTTGTGTTGCCGTAGCGGTCGATGTTTTTGTAAAATTTGGCGGGGTCGGCGTTCAGCTGCTTTATGCAGTGATCAAGGATACGGCTGTTGGCCTGATGGCAGACCACCCAGTCCAAATCATCGAGGGTCTGGTTTGTCTCATCAAGCACCGTATGCAGGCAGTGCGGCAGGGCCTCCACCGCAAAGCGAAAGACGGCGCGGCCATCCATCGTAATGGGTGCGGTATCGCGTGCGGACACACCGCCGACCCGGATCGCGTCACTGCCGCGTGCGCCCAGCATAACGGCAAACGGTGCGGTATCAATCAGCTCCAGAATAGCGGCACCGGCACCGTCACCGAACAACACGCAAGTGGAGCGGTCGGCAGGGTCTGTCAGCCGGGAGAGTGCCTCGCAGCCGATGACAAGCGCGTACCGCCCGCCCAGTGTAGCCAGCAGCCCATGGGCTGCCGCAGCAGCGTACAGAAAACCGGTGCAGGCCGCGTTCACATCAAAGGCCGGACGGTTTTCCGGTAGGTGCAGCGCCGCCTGTACACGGCATGCCACGCTCGGTGCGGCAGTGGGGGAAGAGAGGGTGGCAGCAACGCAGCAGGCAATGTCTTCCGGGGCAAGGCCGCTGCGTGCAAGCGCCTGACGGGCTGCGGCGATGGCCAGTGTGGCCGCGTCCTCCTCGTCGGTGCAGTAGCATCGCTGCCGGATGCCTGTGCGGGTGGTGATCCATGCATCGCTGGTGTCCACCTGACGGCTCAGTTCCTCATTTGTCACAACGCGGCCGGGCTTTGCCCCGCCGGTCGCAATCAGCTGCAGACCTCTCATGCGCCCCTCATTTCTCCGATGCGGCGGTACTTTTTGTACCGCTGATCGGCCAATGCCTTGCCGCTCATGCGGCAGAGCTTTGCCAGATGTGCCTGAATGGCGGTATCCATCCGGGCAAACAATGCCTGCCGCCCGCGCTGTGCGCCGCCCAGCGGCTCGGGAATGATCTCCTCCACGATGCCGTCATCGTACAGATCCTGCGCAGTCAGCCGCATCATGGTGCAGGCCTCACCGCTGCGGGCGGCATCCTTCCAGAGAATGCTGGCAAAGCCCTCGGGGCTCAGCACCGAATAGACGGCATTTTCCAGCATCAAAATATGGTTGGCAACGCCAAGGCCCAGTGCGCCGCCGCTTGAGCCTTCGCCGGTAACGACTGCCAGCACAGGCACGCTCAGGCCGCTCATCTCCATCAGGCAGCGGGCGATCGCCTCGCCCTGACCGCGCTCCTCGGCATCCTTGCCGGGGTAGGCACCGGGCGTGTCAATAAAGGTGATGATCGGGCGGTTGAACTTTTCCGCCTGCTTCATGACGCGCAGGGCCTTGCGGTAACCCTCCGGCCCCGGCATACCGAAGTTACAGCGCAGGTTTTCCTCCAGCGAGCCACCCTTGCGGTGCCCCAGCACTGTGACCGGCATCCCGTGGAACCGGGCAATACCGCAGAGAATGGCGGCATCCTCCTTGCATTGCCGGTCGCCGCACTGCTCAAAAAAGTCGGTGAACAGGTTGTCGATGATCTCATCAATGTGCGGCCGGTCAGGGCGGCGGGCCAGAAACACGCGATCCTCCGGCGTCAATGCCGTGCAGCGCTGCAGAAGGGCGTCCTCCTGCGCGGCAAGCTCTGCCAGCTCGGCTGCGTGGGCAGTCAAATCAAGCATCTCGCCGTCCTCTGCACCGCTTAGTGCGTCGATCTGTGCGTCCAGCGGTTCAAGCTGCTGCAAAACCTCTTTGATCAACTGTACTTCCTCCTTTGGGTGTGCAGGCGCAGAATGCGTTCCAGCGTTTCCTTCATCGCAGCGCGCGGAACGACCTGATCGAGAAAGCCATGCTCCAGCTGAAACTCACTGCGCTGAAAGCCGTGGGGCAGCTTTTCGCCGATGGTCTGCTCGATGACACGCGGCCCGGCAAAGCCGATGAGCGCCCCCGGCTCTGCAAGCATGATGTCACCCAGACTGGCAAAGCTGGCGGTCACACCGCCGGTGGTGGGGTGGGTCAGCACGCTGATGTACAGTCCGCCGCGGCGGCTGAACCGCTCCAGCGCGGCGCTGGTTTTGGCCATCTGCATCAGGCTGAAGATACCCTCTTGCATGCGCGCGCCGCCGCTGGCGGAAAAGATGATGAGCGGCAGATGCTTGTCCGCCGCGTATTCAACGGCGCGGGTGATCTTCTCGCCCACGGCGGTGCTCATGCTGCCCATGAAAAACCGACTGTCCAGCACGGCAACCACCGCCTGCACGCCGCCGATTTTGCCCGTGGCCGTGACCGCCGCCTCCTTCAGCCCGGTCTTGGCGGCGGCTGCCGTCAGCTTTTCCGGGTATTGCGGAAAATGCAGCACATCCTGCGGGGTCAGATCGGCGTTCAGCTCTTTGAAGGTGCCGTGGTCCAGCACAAGGCTTAACCGGTAATAGGCACCGATAGGCAGATGCACACCGCAGTTGGGGCAGACATACAGGCTTTTGGCCCAGACCTGCCGTGTGGCGCGGCGCCCGCACTTTTCACAGTCCACAAACTGGGGCGGTGTCCAGTTGGGGGCTGCTGTACCGGCATCGCGGCGGGCCTTCAGCTGAAAGCAGCGCTCCTGCGGCGTGACCGGGAACAGCTTTTCAATGGTGCTCATGGCTTTCGGCTCCCTCAGGCGGCGCGGGCGGCCAGATAATCAAAGATATCGCCCACGGTTTTGAGATTCACAAGATCCTCATCGGCAATCGAAACACCGAATTTATCCTCGAATGCCATATTCAGCTCCACAGCGTCCAGACTGTCCGCCTGCAGATCCTCGGTCAGGCTTGCCTCCGGGGTGACCTTATCGGCATCGCAGCTCAGAGTGTCAACAAATACTTCCTTCAGTTCCTCAAAGCACATGGTATGTACCTCCTGTATATTTACCTAAATTTATTGATGCAAATTTGCAATGAGGTCATTATACCACGAATTGTTGATATGTCAATAGAAATAGCTAAAATAATTTACCTATAATTTTTGCAGTAAAAATAAATTCACAGCCGGGCTTGATTTTCTGCAGCTTTTTCAAAAAAATGGTTGATTATATCAAAAAACCTTGATTTACGGGCATACAAGCAGGATTTCAAGCTGAATTTACTACCAATTTACTACTTTTGAGGGAAAGAGCCTTGATATGCCGCCCGGAACCCTGCAAGCCCAGCCACTAGCACACAGCATTGAGAAAGAATAAATGAAAACTGAATACGACGCAGACGCGGCGTTTCTCTATCCCAACACGGGAGAACAGGAACGCCGCTTTTTTATGCCCTCATGTTACGCAGTAGGGGCAAAAAGAGCCTTGCCGTATTCACCCTATTACATTTTACTGTTCACCTTTCCTTTTGGATATGTCTACACAGTTCTATTCGATGGCAGGAATAGTTCTCATTTCTGCTATACTGTATTATGCCTTAACAGAAGAACAGATGAACGCTTTGTGAATTTTGGGTTACGGCTATTGACAATCACGCCAAAACGAATATAATGAGTGTGTGAAGTATGAAAAATATGAAATTCATATTTATAAGGAGGTAGATAAAATGAATTTGCCAAAAGGAAAACACATCTTTGGTACGGTAAAAGTTGGGGAACGAGGTCAAATCGTTATTCCAAAAGAAGCAAGGGAACTTTTTAACATCAAGCCCGGAGACACTTTGTTGGTTTTAGGTGACGAGGAACAGGGGATTGCTATTAGTAAAGCTGACGTTATGAAAGAACTTGCATTAAAGATTTTAGGAGGCTTCACCAAAGACAAAAAGGAGAATGAAGAAACAGAATGAAACTATTTAGATTTCACCCTAACAAAAGCACTATTGTAGCGTTTGGAACAGGGCTATCAATAATTCTTTTAAGCACAGCAATGATATTGTTTAAGGGTTCTCAAATTGAAACTGTCTTGCACATATTCTTACGGGATTTTTTGATGATATTTGTAGTGGGGTTTTGTTTTCCGCTTTTATATGTCCGCGCAAAAGAAGAACACCCCTATGCAACTCTTGGGATTACAAAACACAGATTAAAAACAAGTCTTGTCTTGAATGTGTTTTTTGCAATTCTATTATTGCTTAGTTTCCTTTTGGGCAATAGAGAAGTAATAATTATTAACTATAAATCCCTGTTTGCTATTAGTTATATTTTAGTTGCGGGAATATTTGAAATGATTTGCATATATGGCTTTATGCGATATTACTTTGAAAGAGCTTTTGGAATTATCCCAGCAATATTATTGACAGCACTGTTTTATAGCTTACATCACGCAGGATTTCAACCGGAATTTCTAAAACTCTTTTTTGTTGGAATTATGTATTGCTCCGTGTTTTATATAACGCGTAATATTTTTATTATCTTCCCATTTTTTTGGGGAGTTGGCGCAATTTGGGACGTTTTAATTAACTCACCCGCAGGGCAATCTCTTCAAAATGCAACATCATTTATAGTTGCTATCGTTTTGCTGGTTGCCATGACCATATTCATTATGAAAGGGAAAAATTATGGAAGCAAAAATGAAGTCTAAAAACAGCTTTAACAAACAAGCTGAAAAGTATGATACGAGTGATTATAGCAAATACCCACGAGAGTGTTACCCTTTTGTCCTAAATGCTATCCAAGCAATGTTTTGCTGCTGCTTGCGGCTATTGTGTTGGTAATCAATCTGTGCAACAACAGCGCAGGCGATGCTCGAAATTATGTAACAAAAACTGCCTTGCCGTCAAATGCGGCAAGGCAGTCTTTTGTCAGGATTCTTGATCAGGGTTATATTTTTTCACGCCGAACACAAAATACAAAATATGTGCCAGCCAGATGCCGGCCAGGATGCAGCAGGGGAGAATCAGACCCGCGCGCAGCATCATACAAAAGCCAAACGCCATCAAAAGCGTGACCGTGCCGATGATTTTCAGCTTTGCGCGCCGCGTCATGCCCTGCCCTTGTACAAAGGATTCCAGATTATTCCTGTAGAGCTTTGTGCCGGTAAACCAGCTGTGCAGCTTTTCGGAGCTTTTACCAAAGCTGAACAGCGCCAGCATCAAAAACGGCACAGACGGCAGAAGAGGCAGCACTGCACCCAGTGCGCCAAGCCCCAGCCCGACCAAACCGAGCAGCAGCCATACGATCTTTTTAATCTTCATGATTTTCTTTCTCCAAGCGTTTCTTTTCACGAATAGTTTCTATACCGTGCCGAACGACCAGTACCGGGTGGCTGAACAGCATACGCGGTCCGGAATACCGCATAACAGCACGGATCTTTTCCCGCATGGCGGGCTTATAGCAATGCACCCGGCAGTTGGAGCAAAAGGTCTTTGTTTCGATAAACGGGCAGCGATCGGCGCGCAGCAGCGCATACTCTTGCAGGGCCTGACATTCCGGGCAAAGCCCCTGCCTTGTGCCGTGGCGTCCTCTGCAGTAGGTGCGTATCATCAGTGAAACGGTGCGCTTTTCGCGCGCTCTCTTGGCGGCGGTGTTGTCTTGCTTCATAGTGACCTCATCGGATTTCTGCCATTCTGCCGTTCTTTACACGGTAAATGCGGTCGGCAATGGCCATTGTGGATTCGCGGTGTGAGACAAGCAAAATGCTCTTTCTGCGCTTCTGCTCCTGCAGGGCTTTCAGGATGATACCCTCGTTGATGCTGTCCACATTGCTGGTCGGCTCATCGAGCAGGATCCATTCGCTTCCCCGCAGGAAGGCCCTCGCCAAGCCGATGCGCTGCTTTTCGCCGGCAGACAGATTATCACCCAGTGCCCCGACCCGCGTCTTGTAGCCGTCAGGCAGGGAAAGTATGAACTCATGCACCGAGGCCATCCGGCAGGCGGCCTCAATCTCCTCCTGCGTGGCATCAGGCTTGGCGATGCGCAGATTGTCCTCAATGGTTTCATCAAACAGGTAGGTCGTCTGGCTGACCATCGTTACATTTTTCAAAAGCTCGTCGGTGCTGATGCTGTCAACATCCACGCCGCCAAATTTGATTTCACCACTGTCTTTTTGCCAGAACCGCAGCAGCAATTTGAGGAAGGTCGATTTTCCGCAGCCGGATTCGCCGACTATGCCGATGATCTCTCCCTTCTCGGCGTGCATCGTGATATCCTGCAAAACCTCACAGTCGGCATTGTAGGAGAAGGAAAGGCCGTTTACGGCAAGGCTTTCAAAAGCTGTCTGTCTGCCGCCGGTTATAGGCGTTACCGCGGGTTTTTCTGCCAAAAGGTTCAGCACACGATCACCCGAGGCAAAGGTCTGGGTCAGGTTGCCGGGCAGGGCGGAGATGGCAATGACCGGCCCGAAGGAGCCAAACACGCTGACAACGCCAATGATCATGCGCCCGGCGGAAAGACGACCGTTTGCTACAAGAAAGATGCCGACTGCAAGCGTTGCAAGAATAAAAGCAGACACGCAAAGCTCGGTCGCGGCGGTGGTTTTTGTGATGTCATGTTTCATCTTTTTGGTCTCGGTGAGAAGTGCCTCAGAACGCGCGTTGACCTCCGTTTCCCGCTGCTGACCGGCGTTATTGAGCACGATGTCCTTGATGCCTTTAATGCTGTCCAGAAAAAAGGCGTTGAAGCCTGCAAATTCCGCACGGTATCGCACGCCGGAGGTTTTTAAGCGGCCCGATGCAATGACAGGGACAACGATACCGATGGTAAGATAGCCCAACATTGCGACCAGAGCAATCGCCCACGAGGAGACCGCGCCCACAAAGCAGAAAACACAGATGGACACGAGGACGGCAATGCAGACGGGGGAGATGGTGTGGGCGTAGAATACCTCCAGCGTTTCAATGTCGGAGGTAATCATGGCGATGATAGAGCCCTTTTGCTTGCTCTCCAGCTTTGCAGGGCAGAGCGCGCGCAGTGCGCCGAAGATTTTGTCGCGCAGCACTGCCAGCAGCCGGAATGCAATGTAGTGGTTGCTGTACTGCTCAAAAAAGCGCAGAATACCGCGCAAAACGCCGCAGCCGATGGCAAGGGCAATGATTGTGCCATAGGACAGGGCGATGCTCTCACCCAAGGCTTTGGCAACGCCGACCGCACCGCACAGCGTTACGCCCATGGCGCAGAGAAAGCCAACGGAGCCGTTTATGACCGCCAAAAGCATAATGTAGGCAAGGCTGCCTAAAAGCAAAATAAGGTTCGCCATAATTACGGCGCCGCTTCGGCGAAGCTTGGAATCCTGTTTCATTTCAGCACCTCTGCATAGCCTTCCTCAAGATTTTTCTGTGTGGTGTAGAGTCGGGCATATCCGCCGCCTTGCGCCATAAGCGCGGCGTGCGTGCCGCTTTCGACCAGACGGCCTGCCTCCATATAATAAATAAGATCCGCCGGAACCACATTGGCCAGCCGGTGGGAGATCACGATGACGCTTTTGGTCTTAGACAGCTCACGGATATTCTCCATAATGACGGCTTCGCTCTCAATATCAATGTTGCTCGTTGCCTCGTCAAAAATGTAAATGTCCTTGTCGGCAACAAGGCTCACGGCCAGCGCCAGACGCTGCTTCTGCCCGCCGGAGATGTTGGCCGCATCCTCGGTAATAATTTTGTCAAGCCCGCCGTTCTCCTGAAGGAAGGTGAGCAGGTTGACCTTTTCAAGCGCGGCGCAGATTTCCTCATCGGTGACCTGCGGCTTGGCAAGCCGGAAGTTTGCCCGCACCGTTTCGTTGAAGATATAGGTGTTGTAGCTGACAACGGCGAGGTGCGAATAGTAAGATGCGCGGGAAAGGCTCTCCAATTTTTTCCCGCCGACTGTGACAACACCGGCACTTGGGCGGAACGCGCCGAACAAAAGGTTCACAACGGTGGATTTGCCGCAGCCGGACTCACCCACCAGGGCGGTCATGCCGTGGCGGGGGAAGGTCATCGTCACATTTTCAAGGACATCCCGCTTGCCATCGTAGGAGAAAGTGACACCCTCAAGCTTCAGCTCGGTATCCGTCACAGCCTCCTGCCCCCAGACAGGGTCGTCCTGCCCGAGAAGGGAGAGAATTTTCTGCCCCGCAGAGACACCGTTCATAGCAATATGGAACGCTGAACCGAACGCGCGCAGCGGCAGGAAAAAGTCCACGGCAACCAGAATCAGGAACAGTGCCGCAATGGGGGAAAGCCCCCACCTTGTCACGGAGAGAAGTGCCACTGCGATGCCAAGCCCTGCACCGCCGTAGGCAACCAGATCCATAATGGTCGTGCTGGCAAGCTGCATCACAAGGACCTTCATTGTGATTTTGCGGAATTCCTCGCTCGTTTCGTTCATCTTGCGGTGCTGTGCGGCATCGGCGCCGAAAATTTTCAGCTCCTTCAAGCCCTGCACGCTGTCCAAAAAGGAGTCGCCCATCGAGGTGTATTTGCCCCAATACTTGGCAAATATCTTTTTCGCCCATTTAGAAACTGCAATAATGGATAGTGGAATCAGCGGTACGCAGCACAAAAGTACAAGCGCCACGCGCCACGAAATGCCCACGGTAATGGCAAACAACAAAAGTGGTGCAAGCATGGCGTAAAAGAACTGCGGCAGGTAGCTGGAATAGTATAGATCTAACTGCTCCACACCCTCCAGTGCGATCTGGGTCAGACCCGCCATGCTCATATCATCGGTAGAACGCACGCCAAGACGAACGATTTTGTTGTAGACGCGTTCGCGCAGGTCTTTCTTGACGCTGCGCCCCAGCGTATCCTTCAAATCCCCGACAAGGCGAGTGGTGGCATAGCGAACCGCCAATCCAACACAAGCACAGACCGCCGGTGCCAGAAAAACACCCGCGCCGCCGCCGTTGTACCGGACGGCAAGAGCAATGGCCCAGCACAGGGATGCGGTGATGCCGACATTCGCAAACAGCCCCAGCACCATCAAGCCTACACAGAAGGCGATATACTTTTTGTTGCCGCCGAGCAGGCGGAGAAGATCCTTGTCTATCATGCGATACTCCCTTATAGCTTGTTTGGCGCTGTAACAAAGGCGCAGAGTTACGAATTAGCGTTATCTAACCTGACTGTAAAAATTATCAGCCTGCAAGCACGCGCAGCGCGCGGCGTTTATCACATACATAAGAATGAAATGATTTTGCAAGCTGACAAGAATGCGATTATTGCGGCCCCTTTGGTGCGCAATCAAATCAAAACGGGGTTAGAAAAGGCTAACAATCTATTATTTTACAGATTTTTTCACATTTGTCAAGCGGAAATATTTGCATGTGCCGTATTAATTGTCAGGCTGCGGGAAGAATCGTCGGATATGACAAAATAGTGGTTGAGTGACAATTAAATACGAAAGAAACAGTATAAAGAAACTGAAGCGGTGATGCCTTTACAGCTACGGCCATAAAAACACAGGCTGTAACATGAACAAATAACGCAATAGTGTTTTAAAATGGACACGGACAAAAACCGACACAAGAATAATATCGCTATAGCGAGCAAATGAATGGATGCAAAAAATGTCACATCAAATAGAAGCTGTCTGTTTACATTGTCACATCGGGGTGATAGGATGAGAGTGCAGTGAAAAACAACCGCCAAACGGATGAAGATACACGGCAAAAAAGAGGAGTGAGCAGAAAATGGAGCAGGCAGTGGTAAAGATTCTGCTGCTGGGAATCTGCGGATATGGCAGTAACTACATCAAGGAAATATCGGAACGCGACATTCCCGGTATAAAAATCGAGGGCATCTGTGAGGTCGTTCCCAACGCTGCAGATTTGTATCCCATCATTAAAGAACAGAACATTCCGATTTATCAAACGCCCGAGGACTTCTATAAAGAACATACTGCCGATCTGGCTGTTGTTTCAACGCCCATCCATCTGCATTATTCGCAGATCGTCACCTGCCTGACGCACGGGTCGAATGTGCTGACCGAAAAGCCCGTCTGTACTTCGGTAGAGGGCGCACGCAAGCTGGAACAGCTGGAAAAGGAGACCGGTAAGTTCATTTCGGTGGGTTATCAGCTTAATTACTCCCGCGATGTATTGGCCCTGAAGCAAGACATTCTGGATGGCCGCTTCGGCAAACCTATCTACATGAAAGCACTGCATGCGATGCGGCGGGGTGATAAATACTACGCCCGCAACAGCTGGGCGGGGCACATTGATGTAAAGGGCTGTGCTGTGAACGACAGTCCGTTCAACAACGCCTGCGCACACCAATTTCAAGTGATGACTTTCCTGCTGGGGGAGCGTCTGGAGAGCGCTGCTGAGTTGGCCGATGTACAGGCCGAACCCTATAAAGGAAATTCCAATGTCGAAAATTTCGACACGGTTACAGTACAGGCGCATACGGCATCAGGTGTTCCGCTGTGGTACGGCACAGGCCATGCCATTGTGGACAAGAAGCTGGGTCCTGTAGCCGAATACCGCTTTGAAAAGGGCACAGTTTACTTCGGCAAAGACTTCGGCAGTGGGCCAATAACCGAATATGTCTATATCGGCGATAATGGTGAGCGCATCGACTATGGCCGCATCCCCAAGGGGGAGCGCCTGCAAAAATTTTACGATGCCATTGAAGCTGTGCGCACGGGGACGCATCCTGTCTGCACTGTGCAATGCGCAATCCCTCATTTGGAGGCAGTCGAAAAAATAGCGAAGTTGCCGATTGTACCCATCCCGTCCGAAAGTGTGGAGGATATCAGGGAAGATGATGACACATTCCACACGATCGTTGGGCTGCACGACATTTTTATCACTTGTTACAAAAACCGGGAAATGCTTTCCGATGAAGGACTTCCCGGGAATAAATAAGAAGGAGAAACACTATGAAAAAGCAAAGCATCCTCAAGCGCGCACTGGCGCTTGGCATGTCGGCCACAATGGTCGGCGCAACGCTGGCAGGCTGCGGTGGTTCTGCATCCTCTACGGCAGCAACCTCTACCGAAACCGCATCCTCTGCAGCCACTGAGGCACAAGCAACCACGGACAGCGACAAACCCTTTGCGGGCACTACGCTGACTTGGTACACCACCCTGAACGGCAACGTCTCCGACAACTTCTCCAACCTCAGCGAGACGCCGTGGGCCAAGTACGTGCAGGAGCGCACCGGCATCACGATTGAGTTCCAGCATCCGACGCAGGGCTCTGAGGCCGAAGAATTCGCCGTTATGCTGGCCTCCGGTGAGTACCCCGACATCATCGAGTACACCTGGACGACCTACTCCGGCGGCGCAGGCGCTGCCGTCAACGATGGCGTTATCATCTCGCTGGATGATTATATGAAGGACGCACCCAACATCAGCGCCGTGATTGACGCACATCCCGAGGTTGGCAAGATGATTAAGGATTCCGCGGGCAACTACTATTGCTTCCCCTGCCTGCGCGGTCTGGAATCTCCCAACAAGACTGAGTTCTCCTCCGGCTTCACCTATCGCGCCGATAAGCTCGCAGAGCTCGGCTTTGACAAGGTCCCCGAGACGATGGACGAGTGGGAAGAGGTTCTGCGCGCTGCCAAGGCTGCCGGTTTCAGCAAGCCGTTTACCACCCGTAAAGAGTGGGTCAAGGACGTTTGGAGCGCCGCCTATGACAACTGGGGCAGCTTCTATGTTGATGACGGTGTCGTGAAGAACGGCCTGATTGAGGACAGCCGCAAGGACTTCATCCAGAAGCTGGCTGACTGGTATGACGAGGGTCTGCTGGACAACGACTGGATGCAGGCTGATAAGAAATCTACCCAGACCGACTTTGTTTCTGGTAACTGCATTCTGGGCTACGCACCGTTCGGTCAGGGCCTCGGCAACTATACTAAGGCTATGATGGAAGCCGATCCCAACTTCAAGGAAGAGTACATTCAGGCAGCTGCGCCCGTTACCTCCACCAAGGGCAAGAACGCTAAGTTCTCCAAGATGAACAACATCTACGACCAGTCCGGCGCTTCTGCCGCTATCTCCTCCCAGTGTAAGAACATCGAAGCCGCCGTTTGGCTGCTCGACTGGCTGTACAGCGAGGAAGGCCAGATTTGCTATAACTTCGGTATCGAGGGCGAAAGCTATGAGATGGTCGACGGCAAGCCCGTTTACACTGACCTCATTATGAACAACCCCGATGGCTGGAGCCAGGCACAGGCACTGGCTGCCTACACCCGCACCTCCACCTCCGGCGCCGGCATCCAGAGCGAGGACTACATCGAGCAGTACTACTCTCAGGATAACCAGAAGAAGGCACTGGAGCTTTCCATGAAGACCGACATGGGCGAGCATATGTTCCCGCCGACATCCGTTTCCGAAGAAAATCAGGATCGCTACTCTGAGATCATGAGTCAGGTCAAGACTCTGTCCGATGAGATGGAAGCCAGCTTTATCTGCGGCACCACCCCGATGAGCGAGTGGGATTCCTACCAGCAGAAGCTGAAGGACGCCGGCATTGAAGAGGCAGTCCAGATGATGCAGGAAGCATACGACACCTACATGGCAAACTAAGTCCCGATGCGATAAAGCAACAATAATATGTTAAAAATGGCATCCGGAGGAATGCTCTTTCGGATGCCATTTCTATAAGGAAACACTACGGGGTGCTGACAAGATTATGAACAGAATGGCAGAACTGCTGGAACGGATCAATTATGATCTGCCCGGGCTGGAAAAAGCAAAGATGTGCTATGCACAGGGGGACGCGGACGGCGCAATGGATGCTGTGATTGAGCATTTCCGCACACGCACAACGCCGAAGTATCTCTTTACCGCCAAGGAGATGGAGCAGTGTAAGGTAGATGGCATCCTGGAGGATGCGCAGGAGACGCTGGATCATTATATCTATGGTCACAAGTTTGACGGCGAGATCGACTGGTTCTTCAACCCGACGGAGCATACATCCCACGATAACGAATGGACCTGGTCGCTGTACCGCCACATTTATTGGCAGCCGTTGGCTCGCGCTTACGCGTTGACCAAGGATGAAAAATATACGAAAGAGTTCCTGCACGAAATGACCGAGTGGGGCAAAGCATGGCCTGTGGCTCCCTTCATGGAAAATGAAGAGGATGCTGCGGCCAAGTACAAATTCCCCGGCCACTCATGGCGCACCATCGAGACGGCCATGCGTATCTACACGGTCTGGCTGCCCTGCATGGAGGCGTTCCGCACCTCTCCTGCATGGGATCGAGAGAGATGGGTTACATTCCTGACGCTGCTGTGCGACCATGCTGACTTTTTGATGACCCATTACAGCAACCACAAGAAGTCGTCCAACTGGCTGACGATGGAAAGCGGTACGCTGCTGGAATGCGGTATTCTCTTCCCGGAAATCAAATCCGACTGGTTCATGACCGGCTACCGCCGGGTCATGCAGGAAGTTAAATATTCCTTCGATAATGACGGCATCCACATGGAGCGCACCCCCATCTATCACATGGTGGCTGCGGGCGTCTACTTCCAGTGCTACCGTCTGTGCAAGCTGAATAGCATCCCTGTGCCGCCCTACATGGAGCCAACACTGGAAAAATCCGCACAGTTTATCATGAGTCTGGTCAAGCCTGACCTGTCCACGCCGATGATCGGCGATGCCGACCGGGACGACCTGACGACCCGCCGCTGCGATACCTCGCTGTACGAGGGTATGAACCTGACATTCGACCCCTACGATTTGAACGAGATGCGCGCGTACTTCCGTACATGGTACGAGGAAACGGGCCGCGAGGACTTCCGGTTTATGGCCACGGCGGGCAAGGAGGGCACACCCCCTGCACAGCGCAACTACAAGTACATCCCGGCGGGCATTTATGTCATGCGCACAGGCTGGGGCCCGGAGGACAGCTACTTCCATGTACACGGCATCCAGCTCGAGCGTGGTGAGGTCAGCTCGCACTCCCACAATGACACGGGCCATGTGGAGATTCACGCCAAGGGCGAGGACATCCTGACAGACTCGGGCCGCTACATTTACAACAGCTCCTGTTGGAAAGATTGGCGCCACTACTTCCTGTCCGCCAAGGCTCACAACACGCTCTATGTGGATGACCACGAGATGGGTACCGTGCCCGGTGTTACCCGCACCCGCGGTGTGCGCACCTATCTGCATGCCTTTGAGGAAAACGAGCAGTATCAGCTTATCGACATTTCCCATAACGGCTATGACTTCATGGATGACCCGATGTTCCACCGCCGCCGCGTTGTGCGCCTGCCCGATGATGTCTATGTCATTGAGGATCGCGTCACCGGCATCTGCAGGGAAGAACATGACATCCGCCTGTATTACAATTTTGCGTTTGGCCATCTGGATGGAGAAAACGGCAAGTTTGACTATACCTCCCAAAAGGGACGCAGGTATACGATGACCGTGCAGGCTGACAAGAAGCTCGATTTTGAAATCCTTGAGGGCAGTGAGGATCCCATCGGTGGGTGGATCAGCTACGGCTACGCATGGCGTAAGCCCATCCCGCAGCTGATCGCCAAGCATAGCGGTAAAGCACCCATCCACTTTATTACGGTGCTGGCCCCGGCGGGAACCAGAGCCGAAGCTGCCATCAATGGTGATGCCGCCACGGTCACGCTGGCTGGTGGCAAGGTATTGACACTGACAGAGAATGCGGTAGAACTGCGCTGAGAAAGGAGGCTGCAAGATGAGATACGGTATCTGTACCGGCATCGAAAATGCCGGGCTTGTAAAAAAATTGGGCTATGACTACATTGAGCTTTCGGTGACAAAGACCATGGGCCTTGACCCTGCGGCGTACGCTGCAGGCAAGAAAGCGCTGGAGGAAAGCGGAATCGGGGCTGAGTGCTTCAACATTCTGTTTCCCAAAACGATGAATTTCGTTGATGGTAAGACAACGAGCCTTGATGAGTTGGAGGCTTATCTGGAAAAGGCAATGGCAATGATTGCCGATTTGCATGGTAAAGTGGTCGTGTTCGGCAGTGGCAAGTGCCGTACATGCCCGCCGGAGGTCAAGTATCTGGATGCTTACGAGAACCTTGTCAAAGCCTGCCGACTGACGGGTGAAATCGCAGGAAGGTACGGCATCCGGGTGGTGATCGAACCGCTGAGCCGAAAAGAAACCAATATGGTCTGTACCGTGGCCGAGGGTGCATTGCTGCAGAAGGATGTGGCCAACGAAAATGTAGGGCTGCTGGCCGACTACTTCCACATCTGCGCCAACCATGATGACCTCAACCGTATTGCGGTCATCAAGGACTTTGGGCATATCCATATTGCGTCCGGCAATGGTCGGCGGTATCCGCTGCCCGGCGATGGCGAAAGCTATGGCGAGCTTTTTGCTGCTCTGCACACTGTGGGTTACAACGGCCGCATGAGTATCGAGGGCAAAACAGAGAACATCGAGCAGGACGGTGCGGCCGCCCTTGCTTACTTAAAACAGTTGGAGGCGCAAAATAATGGCTGATAAAGTAAAACTTGGTATCATCGGCTACGGTCATATTGGCAGCCAGCATGGCCGCGCGATTCGGGACGGAAAGTGTCCGCAGGTCGACCTGACTGCGGTCTGCGACATTGATCCCGCCCGTCTTGAACTGGCAAAAAAGACGAACGGTGAGGACATTCAGACATTTACCGATGCGTCTGAACTGATCCACTCCGGCGTGTGTGAAGCAGTCATTATTGCGGTGCCGCATTACCTGCACCCCTCAATGGCCATAGAGGCTATGGAGGCAGGCCTGCATGTCATCGTTGAAAAGCCGGCAGGTGTATACACAAAGCAGGTCGAGGAGATGAACGCTGTTGCGGCCAGGCACCCGGAGCTTGTCTATTGTATGGATTTCAATCAGCGCACGAACCCACTGTACAAAAAGGTCAAGGATCTCATCGACAGCGGGGATTTGGGCGAAATGACCCGCGTTATTTGGATCGTTACGGATTGGTACCGCTCACAGAGCTACTATGATCAGGGCGGCTGGCGTGCTACCTGGGATGGCGAAGGCGGCGGCGTGCTGCTGAACCAGAATCCCCACAATCTTGATTTGTGGCAGTGGATGTGCGGTATTCCGAAGCGCGTGAAATCTCAGGTATACTACGGAAAGCACCGCAATATCGAGGTCGAGGACGACCTTTATGCCCTTGTTGAATACGAAAACGGTGCGACAGGCTGCTACATTACGACAGTAGGGGATGCCCCCGGTACAAATCGTTTGGAAATTGACGGGACAAATGGTAAAATTGTAGTTGAAAATAACGAGCTTACCTTCTACCGTCTGCGTATTCCGGAACCGGAATTCAATGCCACCTACAAGGGTGGCCTTGGTAAGCCGGAAGTGTGGGAGTGCAAGATTCCCATCAAGGGCACTTACACCTCTCACCCCGGCATTATCAACAATTTCTGTGACTGCATCCTGAAAGGTGCAAAGCCCATTGCCCCCGGCGCCGAGGGCATCCGCGGCTTGCAGATTTCTAACGCTATTCATCTTTCGAGTTGGCTGAACGGCGAATGGGTCAACATCCCTGTGGACGGGGATCTGTTCCTAGAGAAACTGCAGGAGCATTGCAAGGAACCGGTCACAAAATAACAGCTGCCCGCAGCAGAAGCTAAGCCGAAGAAACGGAGTATATAAACGTGGCTGAAAAGAAAAAGTGGGCCCCTACAAAGATGTTTTGGCAGTGGTGCCTTTCCTATCTGCTGATTTCTGTTATTGCCCTGACGCTGCTTTTGGCATCCGGGTACAGATATCTTGATGTGCTGCGGGAGAATTTGGAATACACGAACGGCATCCAACTGGATATGACGCGGGTCTGGCTGGATCAGAAGGTTAAGCTGCTACGCAATATCACGGCAAAGGAGAGCAGCACAGCAGCTATTGATGCCGTACGCCAGGCTGATGACTATGATGATATTCCACGGTATGATTACTACATGCTTACGAGGAAAATCTCTACAGATGTCATCAACTACGGTATAGGGGATGCATACTTTCTCTATTTTCCGTCCACGGATGCGATAGTGTCCAACACCAAATATGGTCAAAGCCGTCGATTTTATGACCTTGTGCTGGAGGCTTATGGCATCAGCTATGAGGATTGGATGGAAATATTAAAGCAGAACTTAGTGACAACGCGGGTATTTCAACCTGTTGTACAGGGCAGGGATAGCAAAAACTATCTGGTTCTGATGCGTCCGCTGAACATCACAAGCCGAGACTCCAATAAGGCAGTGGCGGTTATGATCGTCGATTTGGAGGATCTGTTCAAGGCATCTGATTGGCTGAATAACGATACACTGTGCATCAATGACCGTAACAACGGTGTGCTGGTTGCTAACCATGAACTCCCTGAAGCAACGGAAAATGCTGTCACAGAGCTTATTAAAAGCAGTGGAAGCCGTAAGTTTGACGAAGCAGCACATACAACGAGCAAAGAGGAATACATCTCCATTATTTCTTCCACCTACGAAAACTGGGACATTGCAGTCATTCTGAAGGAACAGGCTTTTGCATCGAAAATCATTGATATACAGAAGCTTTTGGCTGTTGTTGTCATCATCTACCTGCTGTTGACGGTGGCAGTAATTGCCAACAGCGCAGCCAAGCGTTATTTGAAGCTGCGCAACATCGTGCAGGTGCTGCACCGTGGCAATGCGGCTGACCCGGAGGAAAATCTGACAGACGCCTTCGCCTATATCGACAGCCGCGTACAGAAGCTTGTGCAGGATAATGTCGAAAGCTCCGATCTCATTGAACAGCAGCGCACCGCGATGCTGCGTGAGCAGTTTCACGCGATGATAACGAACGCAGATGCGGCAAACGAGGCCGATACAGACCAGCTGGAAAATCTCGGCTTGCCAATCCACAGGGCAAAGCAGTATTATCTTCTGTCCTACCGCCTGCAGGAACAGGATCTTACGAACGAGAAGGATCCTGACAAAATATATGAGATGCAGTGGTTCATACTCCAGAATGTTACCAGAGAGAATCTTACGAGCCGCAGTCTTGAGAACCTTTGCTTCCGTGAAGGCGGCATGCAGCTTTACATTATCTGGACCGAGAAGGAAGACCCGGAGATGCTTGAAAGCATTTTGTGGAGTTATGAATACTGCCGCAGCTTTTTGGCCCAGCATTTTGAGTTTCGCTATGACATTGCCGTAAGCGGTGGGCACACCGGTCTTGATGGGGTATATAAAGCTTACCGCGAGGTATGCCGTGTCTATCAATATCAGCAACGCACGCAGGATACCGGTACGATATTCTACAGCGACCTGAAGGTACAGCCCGGCGACACGACAGTACGCTATCCGGTTGAAACGGAGAATAAGCTGCATCTGGCTGTACGCAGCGGCGATGAAGGCGAGGCCTGTACACAGATTCAAGCGTTGATGCGCCAAAACCAGGAAAACTACTTGAGCCCTGCAGGTATGCAGTTCCTAGTGGGTAAGATTATGTCGACCATCGTGCGTGCAGGCGAACAGCGGAGTGATGATCCCGAGCTGGCCGAAAATCAAAATCGCGTTATGGAGGCCGCCCGCCGAGGTAACACCGAGGCGATGGAGCAGGCGCTTTGTCGATTGGCGGGCACTGTCTGCCAAGCGGTCCGCGCCTCTGAACAGGAGGCGGCAGCGGATGAAAAAGGCCGCCTGTATCTGGAGATGCGGGACTACATTGAAGCCAACTATTCGGATGCTGCGCTGAATGTAAATGCACTCTCAGAGCATTTCGACCGTCCTGCTCCGTTCGTCTCCCGCTATTTCAAAGAGATGAACGGTACGAACCTAACCCAGTATATTCACAAAGTGCGCTTAGAGCATGTGAAAGAAAGGCTGCTGCAGGACGAAAAATTAGAGACGATCGCCATCACCTGCGGGTTTGGCAGTCTGCGCAGCTTCCTGCGTATCTTCAAACAATATGAGGGTGTAACTCCTACTCAATATAGGGAGCTGCACAGCAAAAAGGAAGAAACAACCAATGAAAACATTTAAAACGGCAGTTATCGGCTGCGGTATGATTTCCAAAAATCATTTCAAGGCCCTGAAAAATGTCGAGAACGCAGAGTGTGTTGTCGCTTGTGATATTCGCCCGGAGCGTGCCGCAGCCGCTGCAGAAACCTACGGCATCCCACACACGGAGACAGAGTATCACAGGGTGTTGGATAACCCGGAAATCGATGTTGTGCACATCTGCCTGCCCCACTATCTGCACGCGCAGGTTGCCATAGAGGCCATGGAGCATGGCAAGCATGTGCTTTGCGAAAAGCCAATGGCGTTGGATCCCGCCGATGCCGAAAAGATGATCGAAGTCCGCGACCGCACGGGCAGGACGCTTGGAATCTGCTTCCAGAACCGTTACAACGATTCGTCCAAGTATATGCGCAGCCTGATGGACTCGGGCAGGATGGGCAAGGTTCTGGGGGCACGGGGCGCTGTGTTCTGGAACCGCAACCCCGAATACTACACCGAATCTGATTGGCGCGGTACCTTGGACAAGGAGGGCGGCAGCGCACTGGAAAATCAGGCAATCCACACATTTGATCTGATGCAGTGGCTCACAGTGCCGATCAAGACTGTGGAGGCAAGCTGCTCCACAAAGCGTCACAAGGGCGTTATTGAGACAGAGGATACCTGCGATGTCTTTATGACCGGCCCCAACGGCGAGCGGCTCGTCTTTTTCTGCACGAACTGCTATGTGAAAAATGCCCCCGTGGAGTTAGAAATCGTCTGCGAGAATGGCAGTATCCGCATGGTCGGCAACCTTGTCACTACTGAATTGGACGGCAAGACCGAGACGAAGGACTTCTCCTCCGGCACGGTGTTCGGCAAGGATTATTGGGGCAGCGGCCATGGGTTCCTTATTGAGGACTACTACACCAAGCTGGCGGCAGGGGAGAGGTTCCCTGTCAGTGGTGAGGAAGCTATCGTCAGTACCAGGCTTCTCCACGCGGTTTATTCTTCCGCTAAAAATCACGAGGTCATCCGCCTTGACACAAAGGAGAATCAAGCATGAGCACAAAGAGTAAAGCTGCGGCGGCCGAAGAAAAAAAGCCGATCACCTTAAGCTCAGAGCATGTGCCTCTGAGCTACCGCATCAAAAAAGATTTGCAGCGCAACGGCATGATCTATGCGATGCTTATTCCGGTGCTGGTCTACTATGCCGTCTTTAAGTTTGGCCCGATGTTCGGTCTGTACATCTCTTTCATCGACTATAAGCCAGCCAGAGGCATTTTTGGCAGCAAGTTTGTCGGCCTCAAATGGTTCAAGTCTTTCTTCTCGGACTATTACTTTGGCCGTTTGCTCATCAACACTGTGCGCATAGCGGTGGCGGATCTGCTGACCTTCCCCTTGCCGGTCATTCTGGCGCTGCTTATCAACGAGTTAAAAAGCAAGAAATTCTCCAAGACTGCACAGACGCTTCTGTATGTACCGCACTTTATCTCCACAGTTGTTATCTGCGGTATCGTTATCACGCTGACAAGCTCCACCGGTGCCATTACCGAGGTGCTGCACAACTTGTTCGGCATCAAAGAGCAGGCGCTGCTAAATAGTCCTTCTAACTTCCTGCCGATCTACATTCTGACAGAGCTTTGGCAGACGCTGGGCTGGAACTCCATCATCTATTTGTCAGCCCTTTCCGGAATAGATCAGGAATTGTATGATGCGGCCAAGGTTGATGGCGCGAATCGCTGGCAGCAGTGCCTGCATGTTACGCTTCCCGGCATTGCGCCTACCATCGTCATCATGTTGATTTTGAAGATGGGCAAGATCTTCAATGTTGGTTATGAGCGCGTTATGCTGCTGTACAACCCCGCAATTTACAACACCGCCGATGTCATCAACACATACGTTTACCGTAAAGGCCTGATTGATGCACAGTTCAGCTACAGTACGGCGGTTGGTATGTTCAACTGCCTTGTCAGCTTCGCACTGGTTATGATCACAAACAAGATCAGCCAGAAGGTCAATGGCAGCGGTCTGTGGTAAGGAGGAAACGATCATGGCTAATACAAATACCAAAACCGCACCGCGCAGCACCAAGATCAAGGAATCCTTCGGCAGCCGCCTGTTCGATGTCGTGGATGTGCTGATTATCTGCGTGCTGCTGGCCTGCGTGCTGATTCCGCTGATCCATATTGTGGCGGCGTCCTTCAGCAACCCATCGCTCTTCGTGGGGCATAAGGGAATTCTGCTCTGGCCGGAAGGGTTTTCTCTTGCATCGTATCAGGCAGTGCTCAAGAATGCCTTCCTCTGGACCGGCTACGCAAACACACTGTTTATTGTTATCGTGGGTACGGTTCTCAATGTTCTGCTCTCGATGGTTGCGGCCTACTGCCTGTCCCGCAAGCATGTGGCGGCCGGCCCCACCATTATGAAGCTTCTTGTCTTTACGATGTATTTCAGCGGCGGCATGATCCCGCTGTACCTGGTTGTCAAGGGCGTTGGCCTTTATGGCTCCCGCTGGGCGCTGATCCTGCCTACACTGGTCGATACCTACAACCTCATTATTATGCGCACCGCCTTTGCGGGTGTGCCCGATTCCCTGGAAGAATCCGCCAAGCTGGACGGTGCCAATGCGTGGACGATCCTGTGGCGTATCATGGCCCCGCTGGTAAAGCCTACGGTTGCTGTCATTACGCTGTACTACGCAGTCAGCCATTGGAACTCCTGGTTCAATGCTATGCTGTTCCTGCGCGATAAGACCCAGTACCCCCTGCAGCTGATCCTGCGCCAGATCCTCATCCAGAATGACACGGCCGATATGACCGCCGGTGCGGATTACCTCGTGAGCGAGACGATCCAATACGCGACTGTTGTGGTTGCTACGCTGCCCATCCTCTGTATTTATCCGTTCGTTCAGAAGTACTTTGTCAAGGGTGTTATGATCGGCGCCATCAAGGGCTAATCTGCACAGTAAAAAGGAGAAATTACCATGCGCGTACCTTATGAGGAAATGTATAACGAATTTGTGCGGGTTCTGCTGAAGTACGGCTTTGACAAGGAGAAAGCGGAGATCTCCGCCAAGCTCTACGCAGACGCCAGCCGTGACGGTGTATACACGCACGGACTGAACCGCTTTCCGAAATTCATCAAGAGCATCCATGACGGCATTGTGGACATCCACGCCGAGCCTGTGCTGAAGGAGAGCTTTGGCGCATTTGAACGCTACGACGGCTGTCACGGCCCCGGTAACCTGAACGCCTACGCCTGTACGAAGCGGGCCATTGCGTTAGCTAAGCAGAACACCATCGGCTGTGTGGCGCTGGCCAACACCAACCACTGGATGCGCCCGGGCAACTACGGCCTGATGGCGGTTGAGCAGAATTGTATCGGCATTTTTTGGACGAACACCGTGCCCAATATGCCGCCGTGGGGCGGGCGTGACGCACGCCTTGGCAACAACCCCATTACGCTGGCCATACCCCACGGGGATACGCCCGTGCTAGTGGATGTGGCCATGTCGATGTTCTCCTACGGTAAGCTGGAAGTCTATAAGCGCAGCGGCCGTCCGCTGCCTGTGGACGGCGGCCTGAACAAGGACCAGCAGCCCACGAAGAACGCTGCCGAAATCCTTGAAACGCATGAGAGCTACCCCATTGGTTATTGGAAAGGCTCCGGCCTGAGTCTGGCGCTTGACCTTATCGCGGCTGCGCTGGCAGGCGGCCGCACGACCCGTCAGGTCGGTGAGCTGCCGCTGGAAACCGAACTGAGTCAGGTGTTTATCTGCATCGACCTGAACAGCCTGCCCGACAAGGAGAATGTCGCTGCCAATGTTGAGGCAACATTGCGTGATATGGAGACCTCTACCCCTGTGGAAGAGGGCCGCCCGGTTCATTTCCCCGGCGCGCATATGGCCGAGGTCCGCAGCGACAACATGGAAAATGGTATCCCTGTCGAGGATGCGATCTGGCAGCAGGTGCTGGCACTGTAAAGGGGAGGTGCGCGGTATGATCATACCCGGACTGGTATCGGCAACATTTAAAACAGAAAGCTCCGATTTTGTGCTGGCGACACTGCAAAAAGCTGAATTGTATGCGGTGGAATGGTCGGAAAACTGGCATATCCCGGCGGGGGATACCGCGCTGGCCCGTGACCTGCGGGAACGGACCCTTGCGCAGGGCGCCGACATTGCGGCCTACGGCTCTTATTATCGCTTGGGGCAGAACAGCGACCCCGCCAAAGATTTTTTGCCTACGCTGCAGAGCGCTGCGGCACTGGGCGCGCCGCTCATTCGCATCTGGGGTGGCGATAGACCATCAGCAGAGCTGGATGGTGACACACGCAAAAAGTTGGCGGCCGAGGCAAAGACCGTCAGTGATATGGCGGCATCGGAAGGCATCAAGGTCGCCCTGGAATGGCACAAAAACACCGTCACCGATACGAATGAATCGGGCCTGTCCTTTTTGGACGAAGCCGCCGCAGATAATCTCTACTGCCTGTGGCAGCCTACCGTGGCACTGAATATGGACGAGCGGTGTGCGGGGCTGGATCTGCTGGAAGCCCGCAGCCGCCTGCTCAACCTGCATGTTTATTACTGGCTGGAAGGCAAGCGCCGCCCGTTCGCGGAAGGTCTTGACGAATGGCGGCAGTACCTACAGCATGTCAACCGCAATGAAAAACGCTACGGCCTGCTGGAATTTGTGTTGAACAACACCGAGGAGCAGTTTCTGGAAGATGCCGCTCAATGGAAGCGGCTTTTGCAGGAAACGGCGATGAACTGAAGAGGAGAAAAGCAAAATGGCAGATTTATATGTAAAGAAATTTGATATGATCAACCCCTTTGTTGTGGCATCTAGCCCCGCAACACAGGGTGCGCTGAATGTTTTGAAGAGCGCTAAAATGCGGCCCGGTGCCATTGTGCTGCGCAACTATGGCCACGGCTCGGGCGGCGGCAGCTTTATCGGCCCGGACTCCAAGGCAATGTTCGGCGGAGAGATGGCCATTCACAGCCATGCCGTTGGCCGCCAAATCCCAGACAGTGTTGACACGCTGGAAAAATATTGTGAGGAAGTTCACAAAATCAAGAAGGAGATGGACTCGGACATCAAGCTGTGGGTGTCTGTCGGCCATTACAGCGACATCGTCAAGGGCGGTGACTGGGAGAAAAACTGGGCTCATCAGGCTGAGGAACTCGCTCTCGCGGGTGCGGATGCCATTGAACTGCATTTCAATACCCCCGGCGTTGCTGTGGCAAAGGACCGCACATTTGCTTATCATCAGCTGCTCCGCCATTCCATTGAATTGATGAAAAAGACAGTGGCCAATATGCCGATCATGGCCAAGCTTGCCATCGAGTCCACCGACGCGCTGACCTCGATGCGCATTGCCGAGGCAGCGGGTGCAGCAGCCGCAGGCCCAACCGCCCGCTGGAAAGGCTATTACATGGATCTTGACTGGCGCGGCACCGAGGCCCGCCCCGGTGCAGGCTACGGCGGCACGCAGGCCACCCCGTTGGTGTGTTACTCCATCGCCGAGGCGCGCACTGCAGGCGTGAAAATTCCTCTCTATGGCGGTGGTGGCGTCTTCAATTATGAAAACGCAGCCCGTATCCTGATGGCAGGCTCCGAGATGGTGCAGCTGGGTGCTTTGGCCTGTGCCGGCGGCACAATGGCCTGCAAGAAGCTTATCAGTGACCTGAACCGCTGGATGGACGAGAATGGTTATGCCGATATGGATTCGCTTGTCGGTGACAGCCTGAAGCTGTTCCAGATGGATGCTGATTTTACGAAGAAACGCCAGAATAAGCTCGCCGATGCCTACCAGACCACCGATGCCGACCGGGCCAAGTGCATCGGCTGCGGCCGCTGTGAGGATGTCTGCTGGCATCAGGGCATCGAGATCAAAGACCGCAAGGCTTATAAAACGGATAAATGCATCGGCTGCGGCTACTGCTTCCAGGTTTGCCCGACGCAGGCCCTCTATGTAGATAAAAAAGGCATCCTGCGCGCCGCCTTTGAGGAAGCGGGCATCAAGCGGGGAAACAGATAACAGTGCCCTGTTATCACGGCATCCTATAATCAACTTATCGTAGGGCGAGATGACCTGCTTGCTGTGCAGCCAGTCGGCTACTACAGTTCATCCTAAAAATGACTATGGCGCAGCATGTGCACGCTACGGCTGCACGGCTGCGCCAATTTTTTGTAAGGAGATGCAGAATGACACTCTTTGATACAGCCCTTGAGGCTGACCCGGAGGCCCTGAAGCAAGCGATTGAATATGAGGGGCAGAACTTCCGCGAGCGCGATGCTGACGGTAATACACTGCTGCACTGCGCCGTGCGTTCGGGCAGCCTTGCAAAAGTGGCTTACCTGACAGACTTTCTCGCACTGGATCCGCTGGATGCGAATCTCTCGGGTATCACGCCTTTGGACTTGGCTCTGCAAGGCGGCTTTGATGAAATCGCTGCATACCTTGCGAATAAGGCAGGCGTTGATCCCGCGCGAATCTTCCACAACCCTGTGCGCCGCGGCTTTTACCCGGACCCATCGTGGATCCGCGTGGGCGAGGACTATTACATGGTCAACTCGTCGTTCAGCTTTTTCCCATGCATTCCGATTTCAAAGTCCCACGATTTAGTACACTGGACAACGGTTGGCTACGCCATTACAAACCCGGACTGGGCCAGAGTGGCGCGGTCAGAAGGCGGGCGCGGCTACTGGGCACCTGATATTTCCTACGATGCAGTGGCTAAACGCTATTTTATTACGGCTACCTACCGTGGCAATGAGGGCGATTCAGAGCGGCGCTGCCAGATGGTTGTCAGCGCCGCGCGCCCTGAAGGCCCCTACGGTGAGCCTGCGTGGATTCATGAGGACGGTATAGACCCATCCATCTTCCACGATGACGATGGACGGCATTATATGCTGTTCAACCGCAGTGTGCGTATGGCGGAGCTGACACCCGACTGCCGCGCTATGAGCGCCCCTGCACGGCTGATCTGGGGCGGTGATGTCAAGAACAAGACCGAGGGCCCCCAGCTGATGAAGCATGACGGATATTACTATCTGCTTGCCGCTGAAGGGGGAACGGGCGCAGGGCACCGCATTTCGGCGGCACGCAGCAAAAATGTGTGGGGACCTTATGAGAACTGTCCCTATAACCCGATTCTGCGCCAGGATGACGCGGGCGGTTATCTGCAAAACTGCGGCCATGGCAAGCTGCTGCAGACAGCTGACGGACGGTGGTTTCTCTGTTTCCTCTGCCTGCGCCGTGATCCGGACGGCACAGCTCCGATGGGGCGGGAAACTTCGATTGCAGAAGTGACTTGGACGCCTGATGGCTGGCCTGTGGCCGCTTATGGCCGCCGCCCACGCTCTGTGCTGAATATGCCGCTCCCCAAGGTGACTCTGCCTGCGGCTCCGAGCGGAATAACTAACTGGAAGGGCGGCGAATGGATTACCCAACGCGCGTTGGACACCGCGAATTTTACCGTGGAAAAGAATGTCTTGACGCTATGCGGAAACGGTCTTGACCTGTGCGATATGAAGATGCAGGGCTTGCTTCTCGTCCGCCAGCAGGAACGGGCGTTCACAGCGGAAACTGCGTTAGATATTCCCACTGCAGGCACTGCAGGTCTGACCTGTTACTACGATGAGCACAGCTATTTGAAATTCGGCATTGGGCCGGAGGGCCTTTTGCTGGAAGAATACGCAGGATATGAGGTAACTTCAAAGCAAACAGCCCCGCTGCCTGCGGGCACATCTCCTGTTCGTCTGCGCGTTACGGCAACGGGTGGTCAACGACATTTTGCTATACAGGGCGGAACAGGCTGGTGCGCGCTTTGGAGCATCCTGGAACCACGCTACCTGACCAGTGAGGGCTTACAGTGTGGAAAGCGGTTCACAGGGGCTATGGTGGGCCTATATGTGCATGGTGTGTCTGCAATCCGTTTTACCGATTGGGCCGCAGTGTGGCCCCACCCCGAAGAAAAGAGGTAATACAATGCCACAAGAAAAATTCCACTATAAATCGTTAGAAGAAGTCAAGCTGCGTGCCGCAGAGTTGGGTGTTGACCTGCCCTTTGCAGCCGACACCCACGCGCTGGTGCAGCCGCTGACCGTGCGTAATATTACCTTCCCGAACCGTCTGGGCATCGCGCCCATGGAGGGCGCGGACTCGACGCCCGAAGGCGCCCCCACCGAGTATACGATCCGCCGCTATGTCAACGAGGCTATCGGCGGCAGTTCGGTCATCTGGTTCGAGGCTATCTCCATTGTGGAGGAAGGCCGCTCGTCCAAAACGCAGCTGTTGCTGACCCGCGACACGCTGGACGAGTTCAAGAAGATGACCGCCGCTGTCAAGGAGGCCGGTATCAAGGCCAACGGCTTTGCGCCGTACCTGATTATGCAGGCCAACCACAGCGGTCGTTACTCCAACCCCGGCAACAAGCCCGCCCCGATGATCGCCTACCGACACCCGATTCTGGAGCAGTACCGCGCGGCGGATGACTCCTGCATCGTGACGGATGACTACCTGAAAGGGCTGGAAGAAAAGTTCGGCGAGGCCGCCCTGCTTGCCAAAGAGGCCGGGTTTGACGCGGTTGACATCAAGAGCTGCCACGGCTATCTGCTGGCGGAACTGGCCTCCGCCTACAACCGTCCCGGTGAATACGGTGGCAGCTTTGAAAACCGCTTCCGTCTGCTGAAAAACGGTATCCGCGCCGCCAAGGTCTATGAGGATGACAGCTTCATGGTCACGGCCCGCATCGGCATCTATGACGGCTACGCTTACCCATGGGGGTTCGGCGTCAGCCCGGAAAGCGGCACAAATCCCGACCTGACCGAGCCCATCCGCCTTGTGCGCGAACTGCATAACGAGCTGGGCCTCGACATGGTAGACCTGACGATGGGCAACCCCTACGCCACCACCCATGTGACCCGCCCGTTTGATTTTGGCAAATATGAGCCGGACGAACATCCGTTTGTTGGGCTTGCCCGCATGATTCACGGCATCGGTGATGTGAAAAAGGCCGTGCCGGAGATGACCGTCTGGGCATCTGCACCCACTTACCTGCGAGCCTATGCCGACCTGTTCACCGCCGGTGCGGTGGAGGAGGGCCTGTGCGACGGTATGCTGTTTGGCCGCATGGCCTTTGCCGACCCGGATTTTGCCAACGAAATCATCAAACAGGGCCGCATTGACCCCAAGCGCGTCTGTCTGACCTGCGGCAAGTGCGGCGATTTGATCCGTGCCCACAAGCCTACGGGCTGCGTAATCCGCGACAGCAAGACCTTTATGCCGTTCTATAAGGAATTCTTGGAAATCAAAAAGACACAGCCCGCAAACTTCCGCGGCTGATGAGGAGTAAACTGGTATGAAAAAAACTGCTATTGTTACCGGCTCCAGCCGCGGCATCGGCTTTGCCATTGCCAAGCAGCTGGGTCTGGACGGCTGCAACATTGTGATGGTTGCCACCGGCGCACAGGAGAAAAATCAGGCCGCGCTGGACGAGCTGAAGGCGCGGGGCATTGACTGTGCCTACGTGCAGGCCAACATCGGCGAGAGCGCAGACCGCAAAAAGATTCTGGACGGCGCACTGGCCGCCTTTGGCCGCGTGGATATCCTCGTCAACAACGCCGGTGTGGCCCCCAAGGTGCGCGCCGATTTGCTGGAAATGACCGAGGAGAGCTTCGACCGCGTGGTCGGCATCAACACCAAAGGCAATATGTTCCTGACGCAGCTGGTGGCCAAGCAGATGATTTCGCAGGGGCCGGTCGATGGCCGCAAGGGCGTCATCGTCAATGTGTCCAGCTGCAGCTCTGTGGTGTCCAGCACCAGCCGCGGCGAGTACTGCGTCTCCAAGGCGGGGGTGTCCATGCTGACCACCCTCTACGCTGACCGCCTTGCCTCCGAGGGCATCCTCGTCAATGAGGTGCGCCCGGGCGTTATCGCCACCGATATGACCAGCAAGGTGCAAGGCAAGTACGATGACCTGATTGCAAAGGGCACCTTCCCGATTGCCCGCTGGGGCACGCCGGAGGACGTGGCCGGTGCAGTCAGCCTGCTGTGCAGTGACCGTCTGCGTTATACCACCGGCAACTACATTGATGTGGATGGCGGCTTCCACATCCAACGCCTGTAAGAGGATAGCAAATGGAAAACGAGATTTTCCGCACCGGCAAGTACACTGCAAGGGTGTATCGCTGCAATACGGCCGTTGTCGGCAGCGGTGCGGCGGGCTTCAACGCCGCCGACCGCCTGTGGAAGCTGGGCCAGCACGATATCCTGCTTGTGACCGAAAACCGTGTGGGCGGCACCAGCCGCAACACCGGCAGCGACAAGCAGACCTATTACAAGCTGACCCTTTCCGGCGGTGACCGTGACAGTGTGCGCGAGATGGCGCAGACGCTATATGAGGGAAAATGCGTGGACGGCGATATTGCCCTGTGCGAGGCCGCGCTCTCGACCCAGTGTTTTTTAAAGCTGGTGGAGCTGGGTGTGCCGTTCCCGCGCAACCGCTACGGCGAGTACATCGGCTACAAGACCGACCATGACCCCCGCCGCCGCGCAACGAGCGTTGGCCCCTACACCAGCAAGCAGATGACCGAATGTCTGGAAGCAGCCGTGCAGGCCAAGGGTGTGCCGGTGCTGGACAAGACGCAGGTCATTAAAGTTCTGAGCGAGAACTGCACGGTCTGCGGTCTGCTCTGTCTGAATGTCACGGCGCAGAGCGAGGACGAGCGCTTTGTGCTGATTCGCTGCAAAAACGTTGTGTACGCCACCGGCGGCCCGGCCGGTATGTACGCCGACAGCGTCTATCCGTTCAGCCAGTACGGTGCAACGGGCCTTGCGCTGGAGGCTGGTGCAAAAGGCAAAAACCTGACCGAGTGGCAGTACGGACTTGCATCGGTGGCACCGCGCTGGAACGTGTCCGGCACCTATATGCAGGTGCTGCCGCGTGTCTACTCCACGGCGGCGGACGGCAGCGACGAAAAAGAGTTCCTGATGGAATTCTTCACCGATGCCCACGATATGCTGAGCAAGCTGTTCTTAAAGGGCTACCAGTGGCCGTTTGACGTGCGCAAGGTGGCGAACGGCAGCTCGATTATTGATATACTGGTCTATCTGGAAAGCTGCAAGGGCCGCAAGGTCTATCTTGATTACCGCACCAACCCGGTGGGTGGTGCATTTGACTACAAGGCGCTGCTGCCGGAAGCGCGGGAGTATCTTGAAAAGGCGGGTGCCTGCTTCGGCACGCCCATCGAGCGCCTTGCCCATATGAACAAGCCTGCGATTGATTTCTACCGTGACAAGGGTGTGGATTTGTACACCCAGCCGCTGGAAATTGCCCTTTGCGCCCAGCACAACAACGGCGGATTGGGCATTGACTGCTGGTGGCAGACCAGCGTCAAGGGACTGTTTGCGGTCGGTGAAGCCGCTGCCAGCCACGGTGTTTACCGCCCGGGCGGCACGGCGCTGAACGCCGGGCAGGTGGGCAGCACCCGCGCGGCACAGTACATTGCCGCACGCTGCCAGGGCGAAGCCCCGGCCTGCTTTGAAAAGACCGCTGCCGCTGCACTGACCGAAATGGCCGCGCTGGCAGATACCTGCAAGGCCGAAACCGGCAACGTGCGTGCCCTATGGCAGACCGCCGCCGAAAGCATGAGCCGCTGTGGTGCGGCCATCCGCGACACGGAGCAGATCCGCAGCTACTGCGCGACTGTGGAAAAGCTGCTGGTCGAGTTTAGTGCGACCGTCAAGGCTGCGAATTGCGCCGAACTTGCAATGCTCTACCGCCTGCGAGATATGCTGCTGAGCCAGCGAGCCTACCTGACCGCCATGACGGACTACACCGCCCACGGCGGTAAGAGCCGTGGCAGTGCGCTGTATACAGATATGATGGGCGGCACCAAGCCGTTTGGACAGCTCCCCAATACCTTCACCTTTGCCTTGGATGAGACGGAGAACCCGCTCATTCAGGAACTGTGGTATGAGGACGGCGTTTGCCGCACCGCTTGGCGCGCCCCGCGTCCCATCCCGGAGGATGATGACTTCTTCGAGAATGTCTGGCGCAGCTACCGCGAGACAGGGAACATTGACTGAATAGATGGCTCTGCCTAGCCTGATAAAAACAACACTAGTATATCATGAAAACGAATATTCCGGGCCTTATTTCTATACACCCGCCAGTGCCAGAAACTTTTTGTCGGACTGGATACCCTGCGTCAGGAATACGCCGTCCCGGAACAGTGCGTAGGTCGTGACGGGTGCGGGTACATTCTGTGCGGCTTCTTTGTCGGTGATGTGGATGGCCCGGAACGGGATGCTATGCTCCTGCGCGGCCTGCTGTACCCTCGGCACCCAGTAATAGGTAAAGGGACACTGATCGGTGTAGTAGAGGACGAAGCCTTCTCCCTCGGCTTTGGGGTGCCTGGCGCAGTCCTTGAATTTCGGCAGTGCTGTATTGGCATTGAGCGGGAGACACATGAGGGTGATTCCACAGTCCGAGACATCTGCGATTTCAAAGCCCTTGTGGGACAAAAACTTGGGGTCGGCCAGAAATTCCCGCTTGCGTCCCTCGGCGCACAAAATGCAGATGCCTTTTTTGCCCTGCGCTCTTGCATCGCTGAGGCATTTTTCCAGCAGGTCATTTGAGCAGCCGTGCCCTTTCATGGAACCGGAGACCCACAGGCAGTTGATGTACAGCCAGCCGTCCGCTGTAATGGGCACCCATGCGTTTTCTGCCGGAATGTACTCGATAAAGCACTTGCCGCGCTCAACACTGCGGTAGAAAACAAGCCCCTCAGCAAAGCGCTGCTTGAGCCATTCTTTTTTGGCAAGGCTCTGCTTGCCGGACATCGCGCAGCAGATATGCTCCTTGTCGATATTTTCTTTGGTGATTTGGATGTAGTCCACAGGATGCCTCCTTATAGAAAAGGCGCAGTACGGCCCAGCCTGTGTGGGTCACACTGCGTCTTGAGCGTCTGGTGAAATAATATTTATACGAATTACTATATACTAAACGGCTCGTAATGTCAATAGAGCGTTAAAAAACTGCGTCACAAGGTGTGGCGGCATGGGGCATTGCTTCAATCACAAAAGGCGTCCTGCGCAAGGCGCACATGTACAAACTGTGCAGTATCCCCTGCGGAATGCAGCATAATTCTTATGCAAAACTGCCTTTGAAAACTTTCTGGCGAACTGCTATAATAATTTGGTACAACGAGTAGCACTCATGCGTAAAACCGGTTGCATGGGGCTGCTCGTTGTTTTGTTTGTCCAAAAATTTTAAGGTAAGGTGAATCTCATGGAAGGCCCTAATCAATTCCTTGGCACGGAGCGCATCGGAAGGCTGATGCAAAAATATGCGATCCCGTGCATTATTTCGCTGCTGGTCGGCGCGTTGTACAATATCGTAGATCAGATTTTTATTGCAAATGCGTCCTATCTTGGCTCCTACGGCAATGCCGCCAACACGGTTGTTTTTCCACTGACGGTGGTCGCGCTGGCCATTGCGGTCATGATCGGTGATGGCTGCTGTGCATTTGTCAGCATCAGCCTTGGGCAGGATGAGGTCCGCAAGGCAAAGCAGAGTGTTGGCAACGCTGTGGTGGTGTGCCTGGTCAGCAGTATTGTGCTGACAATGATCTATTTGATCTTTGCAGACACAATCCTTGCGATGTTCGGCGGTACAGTCAATGCCGAAACCTATCGTCACTCACAGGAATACTTCTTCTACATCACATTGGGCGTGCCGTTTTACATGTTCGGTCAGGCTATGAACCCCATCATCCGTGCGGATGGCAGCCCTCGGTTTGCCATGATCTCTACCCTTGCCGGGGCAGTACTCAATATCATTTTGGACCCGATCTTTATTTTTGGACTTCGGTGGGGCATGATGGGAGCAGCCGTTGCCACTGTCATCGGTCAGGTGGCCACGGCAATCCTCGCCGTGTGGTATCTGCTGCACATGAGGATCATTAAGCCGGCTGCAGGGGACTTTGCTTTGCGCGGAAAGGTCTGCAAACGGATGCTGATATTGGGCATCACAAGCTTTCTCTCACAGATCAGCCTGGTTGCAGCTATGGCGGCGATCAACAATATGATTCGTAAATACGGTGCGCTGGACGCAGTATTCGGGCAGGAGCAGTATGCGCAGATCCCCATGGCCGTGGTGGGTATTGTGATGAAGTTTTTTCAAATCGTCATCTCCATCGTGGTCGGCATGGCGGCGGGCTGCATTCCCATTGTTGGCTTCAACATGGGTGCAAGGAAGTCTGCCCGCGTGAAAGAGCTGTTCACGAGGCTGCTGGCTGCCGAGGCTGGTGTTGGTGCTGTGGCATTGGTGCTGGTGGAGATTTTCCCGCATCAGCTCATTGCCCTGTTCGGTGCTGCCAATGAGAGCGTGTATTATACCGATTTCGCGGTGCGCTCGTTCCGTATTTACCTCTGCATGATCATTCTGGCCTGTATAAATAAGGCCTGCTTCATCTTCCTGCAGGCAATGGGCAAAGCGGGGGAATCTACAGCCCTTTCGATGGTGCGCGAGGTGGTGTTCGGCGTTGGGTTTGCGCTGCTGCTGCCGCATTTCTTTGGGCTGGATGGCGTTTTGTATTCGATGCCGCTGTCGGATATTCTGACCTTCCTGATTGCGGTTTATCTGATTGTCAAGACCTATCGCAGCTTGGAGGAAAGCCATACCTGACAGAGAAGTGGCGGAATCTGCAGACCGCACGAACCGTAAATATTTCGTGAAATTTCGCAACAACAGATTTACTTGGCGTGAGTTTGTGATACTATAAAGAAAATATGTGATGCGGAGGATAAGAGGTGAGCCGGCAGGCAGGTTGGCATAGTGTACCCCGCAGACAAACGGTAGAATGGAGTCGTGTTGTGATGAAAATTCGTAAGGCAGAAGAAAAAGACATCCCAAGAATAATGGAGCTGCTGGGTCAGGTGCTTCAGATCCATGCAGAGATACGCCCGGATGTGTTTATTCCCGGCACCACAAAATATACTGACAGTGAACTGAAAGAACTGCTGGAGCAGGAAGATAAGCCCATCTATGTTGCAGCTGGTGAGGATGATGTGTGCATGGGCTATGCTTTCTGCCAGTTGAAGGAGCAACCGTTTTCTACCAATATGGTTCCGTTTAAGGCACTGTTTATTGATGATCTGTGCGTTGACAAGCGGGCACGCGGACAGCATATCGGGGAAAGCCTGTTTGAATATGTGAAGCAGCAGGCAAAAAAGCTTGGCTGCTATGAGGTGACCTTGAATGTCTGGGCGGGTAACACATCGGCTGAAAGCTTCTATGAGAAGATGGGTATGAAAACAAAGGAACGGCAGATGGAATACATCCTATAAAGACAGAATGATGGAAAGGGTTTGCATCAGAAAGCCAGCAGACGAAGTGTGGCACCGGCATTAGAATAACCTGTATCCTATAAATTACGAGCACCAGCAAAGAAGCGGAGGTATGGACAAATTGAAGGTGGAGACAAAACGAATGCTGCTGCAGCCGATGTCGGACCGTGAAATCGAGGAAATGATGGCAGAGATGCATTCTGATGATCTGCGCGCCGCTTACGGAGAGATGCTTGCGTGCTGCCGCTGCGAGCCTGAAAACCGGATCTGGTATGCACCGTGGAAAATGACGCTCAAAAACAGTAAGGAATATATGGGTGATGTGGGCTTTAAGGGGCCTGCCAAAGACCACACTGTCGAGATAGGCTACGGCATTTTGCCTGCTTGCGAAGGAAACGGCTATATGACCGAGGCGGTTCAGGCCATGATCCGGTGGGCGTTTGCGCAGCAAGATGTAGATTTTGTGGAGGCAGAAACCGACCCGGACAACCGCGCATCCCAGCGCATATTGGAAAAATGCGGCTTTGTGCCAACCGGAAAAACAGGGGAGGAAGGGCCTCGCTTTGTGTTGGGACGACACCATACAACTTGAGCGTTAATTCAGCAAAGGTGCCGGCAGGGTGGCGCCGCAACAAGGGAAATAAATCCGCCCACAGGAAAAAAGAACAATATGTCTGCACCGTTCTGTAGCTTTACAAAAGGCAGGCAGAAAGGGTATAATCTGAACAATCGGCATAGGAAATATACGGTAAGGCAGACAGAGACGCACAGTAGCAGTTGATGCAGGGTGGTTGCCATATTGGACGGGTAGGCTGCATCAGATGACGAAACGGGGATTTACCATGATACGCATAGCAATCGTAGAGGATGATATAGGGTATCGAAGTCAACTCGGAAAGTACATTGATCAGTATCAAAACGATTTTTCGGAAACGGTCAGTGTATCGGAATTTTCAGACGGATTGGAAATTGTCGAAAAATATAAATCCGAGTATGACATAATTCTGATGGATATCCAAATGAAGCATATGGACGGTATGCAGGCTGCCATGCGCATACGGGATATGGATAAAAATGTCATCATCATATTTATTACAAATTCTGCGCAATTTGCTGTGCAGGGATATAAGGTCGAGGCATTAGACTATGTATTGAAGCCCATCCAATACTTTGCCTTCTCCCAAGTGCTGCATAATGCGGTTAAAAAAGTACATGGAAAATCCAAGTTCTATATTCACCTGATGCAGGAAAGCAAGATGATCCGGCTGGATGCAGACCAGATACTGTATATTGAAAGTCGCGGACATACGATTATCTACCATACCGAGATCGGTGAGTATGCGGAGAGAGGATCGCTGAAAGGTGCCGAGGAAAAGCTTGCACAGAGGCATTACTATAAGTGCAACAACTGTTATTTGGTGAATCTGGCGCATGTGGAGCGTGTGAATCAGTTGGTCGTAACCGTAAAAGGGCAGGATCTGCAAATCAGCCGTGCGCGGAAGAAAAGCTTTATGGAAGCCCTTGCTGCGTATATGGGAGGCGAATAACAGGCGTGATACAGGATATTCCGAAATTGTATACCGCGCTGGCGGAGTGGCTGGCATGTGTGCTGTTTGTAAGGCTGCTGCCCCAGCGCTATAATGCAGCAAAAACGGCCGGGATCCTGGCAGTGGCGCTGCCCTTGTTCGGTTTGGTGCAGTGGTTGATCGGCGTTGTTCCGCTAAGCCTTTGGATTCCCGGCATGATCGTGGCTTTGGTTTTGATGTGCGCTACGATCTGGTTGTGCTGCCGCTTGAACTTTTGTGATACGGGTTTTTGGTGGGCGCTGGCGTTCACGCTGGCAGAGTTTGTTGCATCGCTGGAGTGGCAGCTCTATTCGTTCGGCACATCAAAGATGCCGGGCAGTTGGTGGATACAGGGACTGTTCTTGCTGGTCTTTTATGGTGGTGGCTTTGGCTTTTTTCTGCGACTTGAGCAGAAAAGGCTGAGCGATAAAGCGCCGCTGCATATGACAAGACATGAAAGCATATCGGCGGCTGTTATAGCAATCTGCACATTTTTAATCAGCAATATCAGTTATGTGACGACCGATACGCCGTTCAGCGGGCGTATGACCACGGAAATATTCTGGATACGGACACTGGTGGATTTCGCGGGGATGGCTGTGCTGCTTTCCATGCAGGATAGGTGGCAGGACATGCAGACACAACACGAATTGACAGCGATCCAAACACTTTTAAAGCGGCAGTATGAGCAGTACCGTATCAGTCGTGATAACAGCGAAGCCATCAACCGCAAATACCACGACTTGAAGCATCAGATACAGGTCATTCGGATGGAGTCGGACGCGGCCAGAAGAGAGGAATACCTTTCGCAACTGGAAAAAGGAATGCAGAGCCTGGGTGCGAATCAGCATACCGGAAATGATGTGCTGGATACGATTTTGTCGGATAAGCAGTTGTATTGCAGTCAGCATCAGATCACGCTGACGATCGTTGCGGACGGTGCAAGGTTGGATTTTATTGAAACGATGGACATCTGCAGCATATTCGGCAATGCGCTTGACAATGCAATAGAGAGTGTGGAAAAGCTGGCCGACCCCCAGCAGCGCCTTATCCGGGTGGCCGTCTATACGCAGAATGTGTTTTTGATTATCCGAGTGGAAAACTACTGTACAGCGCAGCTTTCTGTTGTGGACGGCGAGTACCGCACAACGAAGCGTGATAAGGATATGCATGGCTATGGGATAAAAAGCATCCGCTATACAGCAGAGAAGTATGGCGGATCGGTTTCTGCAGATTGTTCAGATAACTGGTTCCATCTGAGCGTTCTCCTTCCATTGCCGGAAAAAACCTGACCCTATACAGTACGGCTGTGCGGTGTTGCCTTAAGTATGCGGGAGCGGTGCGGAGTTGATCTGCACCGCTTTTTTGCGGAATGCACAAAAGGGAGCGCGTCTATTTGAAAAAAGTGTTCAAGAATGCAAGTTGTGCCACTGTGGTGACGGATTATGCCAAAAGTGCCCGAAAAAAGAGGGAGTTGTGCTACACTTTGAATACAACAGCAGAAAGGAAGGAGGTGAAAACTGTGAACAGACAAGCAGTGAACCCGTATTTGCCGTCGTGGGAATATATTCCGGACGGGGAACCGCATGTGTTCAATGGCAGAGTGTATGTCTATGGCTCGCATGATCGCTTCAACGCACCAATCTTCTGCGTAAATGACTATGTTTGCTGGTCGGCGCCGGTGGAAGATCTTTCCGACTGGAGGAACGAGGGAGTTATCTACCGCAAAAAACAGGACCCCAAAAATCCATTGGGATACCATCTGCTTTTTGCACCGGATGTCTGCCAAGGCCCGGACGGGCGCTACTACCTCTACTATGCGTTTGATTTTTTAGGCATTATGGGCGTGGCGGTCTGCGATACCCCTGCAGGAGAATATGAATTTTTGGGTCATATTCACTATGCAGACGGCACACTCTGGGGACGGCGAAGGGGAGATCAGCTTCCGTTTGATCCCGGCGTTTTGGCGGATGATGACGGGCGCGTATGGCTGTATTCCGGCTTTTACAATACTGTGCCTGCTATTCTGACAGGCGGACACAAGCTTAGATGTGACGGCGGTACAGTTCTGGAACTGGAAAAAGATATGGTGACGATAAAAACGGAGCCGCGCGTGATTTTCCCTAAAAAAGGGCCGGGAGCCTTTCAAGGACATGAGTTTTTTGAGGCAAGCTCGATACGCAAGGAAGGAAAAACCTATATCTTCGTATACTCCTCTCGTCATAACCATGAATTGTGCTACGCGACCAGTCAAAGCCCTGACAGAGATTTCTCTTGCGGCGGCACTCTGGTTAGTCAGGGTGATATCTTTCTGGGCAGCAACCTGTCCGAAAAGCACGCAGCTAACTATTTGGGCAATACACATGGCGGGCTGCTCAAGCTAGAGGACAACTGGTATGTTTTCTATCATAGGCAAACCAACCGCCATTCGTATTCCCGGCAGGCCTGTGCCGAGAAGCTTCGGCGTAATGAAAACGGAGCGTTTCTTCAGGCAGAGGTCACAAGCTGCGGCCTAAACGATGGACCCTTAAAGGGAAAAGGCCGTTATGAGGCGCGTATTGCCTGTAACCTCTGGGGGAAGAACGGTACCGGGCGCTATGACGGACCTTTCCCGAAATGGCGGCTGCGCAATCACCCCTATTTCACGCAGGACGGGCCGGACAGAGAGAACAGCGGCAATCAGTATATTGCCAATATGCGCGATGGTGCAGTGGCAGGATTCAAGTACTTTGCCTTTAAAGATGCTGCTGAGATAAAGGTACATTGTACCGGCGCTGCAAACGGACGCCTCCAAGTGTCAACCGCACCGGATTTTTCCACGCTGTGTGCCGATATTTTCATAAAGAACGGCAGCCAGGTGGGGGAGAAGGTGACCCTTACGATCCCGGACGGAACCTATCCACTGTATTTCCGTTTTACGGGTAGTGGGAAAATGAATTTCCACTGGTTTGAATTACAATAAATACCACATATCCATTTACTTTTGAAGGAGAAACAAAATGAAAAATAAGAAGGGGCTTGTGCCGTGGCTGATTGCTGCAGTTATCATTGCAGCATTGGCGGTAATCGGGAAAAAGCTGTACGATTTGATGTTTGGCGGCTCCCTGGCAGTTACGACCGAGGATTTGAAGAACGGCATCATTGCTTGCAGCCCGGCTATTATCTTTATTGTTGTAGTACTGATCGCGGCGCTCATCGTAGTGGCCGCGGCCGGAAAGCTTAAGCAGCCGAAGCGTGCGCTGGTGCGCGCACAGGCCCCGATTGCAATTTTGCTGGCTGTCACGCTTTCTGTCAACTGGGTTATTCTCGGCGTGGAATACTCTGTGGTGAACAGTGTTTTTGCTGAGGATGTCAAGGTTTCGGACGAAACAATGGCATCCGGCCGTGCGATTGCAGACCAGATCGCATCCGAGGGCATCGTTCTGCTGAAGAATGATGACAAGGCGCTGCCGTTGAGCGCCGGCACAAAGCTCAACTTGTTTGGCTGGTCGAGCGTTCGACCGCTGTATGGCGGCACCGGCTCCGGTGACAGTGATACGAGCAATGCAGTTTCTCTGATTGACGGCCTCAAGCATGCAGGCTTTGAAGTCAATGAGGAGCTTGTGAAATTCTACGAGAATTTCCGTACAGAGCGTCCTGTCGGTACGATTCGTCTGCGTGAGATTGGCAGCAAGCGCGGCGATTTTACCGTTCCGGAACCTACCATTGCAGAGTACGAAAGCGCTAATATTTTTGAGAATGCGACCGCTTACTCGGATACGGCGGTGGTTGTCGTCAGCCGTACCGGCGGCGAGGGCTTCGATATCCCGCAGAGCATCACCGGCCCGGATGAATACAATGCACAGTACGGTGGGCTTGCACAGTTCTATGATTTTACCACGCAGGCAGAAGACCTCGATGCCGGCAAGAGTTATTTGGAATTAAGCAACCGCGAGATTGCAATGGTAGATCGCGTTTGTAAAGAGTTCAAGAATGTTATCGTTGTGGTCAACTCCTCCAATGCTATGGAGCTTGGCTGGCTGGATCAGTATGACAGCATTAAGGCCGCCGTTCTGTGCGGTGCGCCCGGCGAGCGTGGCTTTGATTCCCTCGGGAAGATTCTGAACGGTGAAGTGAATCCGTCCGGACATCTGGCGGACACCTATGTCTACGATCTGCTCGCAACACCCACGGTCAACAACTTCGGCGGCTTTGCGTATGATAACTATGCAGAGGTTACGGGGAGCGAGGACAACCGTGCCATGTTTGTCAACTACTGCGAGGGCATCTATGTTGGCTACAAATTCTATGAAACGGCTGCTGCAGAGGGCCTTATTGATTACGATAAGGTGGTTCAGTATCCGTTCGGCTATGGCTTGAGCTACACTACCTTTGATTCGTCGATTGCAGCTGTCGAGGATGATGGCGAGAAAATCACGCTGGACGTAGCAGTTACAAATACCGGCGATACAGCAGGAAAATATGTTGCAGAAATTTTCTATGAGCCGCCGTATTATAACGGTGGCATCGAAAAGGCAGCAGCAAATCTTGTGCAGTACGCCAAGACGGAGATCCTGCAGCCCGGCGAAGCACAGACCCTGAAGATCACCTTCCGTTATGAGGATATGGCCTCCTATGATTCGAACTGCATCAAGAGTGCGAATGGTGCGTATGTGCTTGAGGCAGGCGACTATAAGATCAATCTCTGCTCGGATTCGCATACGATCCTGGATACCTATGTTGCCACGGTGGACAAAGATGTCATCTATGACGATGCACATGATGGTGCTCGCTCCACAGATCAGGTGACTGCTACAAACCAGCTCACCTTCGCGCAGGGCGATGTGACCTATCTCAGCCGTGCCGACGGCTTTGCCAACTATGCAGAGGCTACCGCTGCGCCTGTAAACCATAGCCTGAGTGCGCAGGCGTTGGCAGAATATGCAAGTGCGGCAACCTTTGATGCGGCAAAATATGATGATCCCAACGCTGTTATGCCGACCACCGGGGCCAATAACGGGTTGAAGCTCTCTGATCTGACCGGCGTTGCTTACGATGATCCCAAGTGGGAGCAGCTTCTCGATGAACTCACGGTCAATGACTTGTTCAGCCTTACGGCAGACGGTGGTTACCATATCGTTGGTGTTGAATCCATCGGCCTGTCCGCAACGGAGGAGTGTGACGGTCCGACCGGTGTACACAGCAACTACAATCCTGCCGCAGGTCCGAGCTATCCCGGTTCTGTGATGCTGGCTTGCACCTGGAACCAGCCACTGGCCAAGGCGCGCGGTGAGCAGATTGCAAAAGAATGTGCTGAAATCAACTGCGCAGGCTGGTATGCACCTGCAATGAATATCCACCGCAGCGCATTCGGCGGGCGTAACTTTGAATACTATTCCGAGTGCGGCGTTCTCTCCGGGCTGACCGCAGCCGCAGAGGTGTCCGGCGCAACCGAAAATGGTCTGATTTGCTATGTGAAGCATTTTGCCTTCAACGATCAGGACAACTATCGTCAGAACAACATCTGCACATGGCTGAATGAGCAGTCTGCCCGCGAAATTTACCTCAAGGCGTTTGAACAGCCGATCAAGGCAGGCAGCATGGGCGTTATGACCTCTATGAATGCGGTCGGACCTGTCTGGGCCGGCGGCTGTAAGGCCCTTTTGACGAACATTCTGCGCGATGAGTGGGGCTTCCATGGCTCTGTCATTACGGACGCAGTCGTCAGCCCATGGTATATGGACGGCAATCTGGCAATTCGTACCGGCGGCACAAAGATGCTGGCGTTTAACATCACGAATGAGTTCTACCGTGATTTGAACTCTGTCGGTACGGTAACGGCTATGCGCAAGGCAGCGCACGGCACGCTGTATGCATTGGCAAACTCCTTCGCCGTGACGCGTGCGGTAGCTGTGCCGAAGTGGGTAAAGACGACCTACGCAGTGGATGCAGTTGTTGCAATCATCCTTGTCGCTTGGGAGGTCTGCGCGATCTGCAAATACCGCAAGGCAAAAAAAGAGGATGAGGGCACTGAACAATAAGATGTCTTATGAAAGATAAAAGGGATACAGCAAAAACAGCCAATCAGGATATAGTGCGGTGGATCCGTGAGGGCGGATTGTTTGTAATTGTATGCAACCTGATTACGGTGTTTAAGTACATATTACTGCAGTTTCTGCCTGCTGCTTTTGCAAATATGCCTAAGGTGGATTTTGGCTGGCCGGGAATCGAAGTGACCATGCTGGGAGCAACATTCAAATGGAACATTTTGGGCTATGACGCAGAACATGGTGGTTTGCCTTATTTTTGCGCTTATATGATAGCTATGGTACTGGGTGAGGTAATCAATTTCCCAATACAGAGAAATGTCGTTTTCCGCAGCAAGGGGAATCTTACCCGGCAGATCGTTTGGTATGCGGTTGCATTTTGTGTAATAACCTGTATTGTAAATTCTATTAACTGCATTTGGGTCGCAACAGCTGCGCAATATGTGCCGGATTTTATTTACAATATTGGTACAACGGTATTGAACGGCGGCGTTTCCATGGTAATCTTCTTTTTCGTCAACAAGGTCATTTTCCCAACCAGCGATTAAGACGAAGCCTCTTATCTTCTGCAAAAATCACCTGAGCAATGCCTGAGCGCAGCGATAATGCGTTTGCCCGCTCAGAAAGCGTAAAACACGCCCGGACAGCTTGCACTTGTGCAGCTGTCCGGGCGTGTTGTTGTTTTTTGCAAGACCGCCAAAAGCAATCGGCTGAAACTGTGCAATACTGCGTGTGTGAGGAAGGCACTGCGCGTGCTGCTGTGCCGGTCACAGGCTGATCATCCAGCTGCGCCTTTTGAACATGACAAGGGAGATGGCCAGACGGAAAATCTCCTCGGTTGTAAGCAGTGCATATACGCCGACAATGCCCCAGTGCAAACCATATGCGGCCAGCAGGCACAGCGGGATGCCGATGCCCCATGTGCCGATGGTGTCAATGATCATGATTACCCTGGTATTGCCGCCACTCCTCAGGATGCCGCCGCTTAAAATCATGTTTTCCACCTTGACGGGGGCATACAGGGCAAACACGACCAGCAATACTTTGCCCAGCGCCTGTACATCAGCGTCCACACGGTACAAGCCGGTGTATGCGCCCGCAAACAGTACCAGCAGCGAGGCTACGCCTATGGCACCGACCAACCCGGTCAGCATGATGCGTCTGGCATCCCTGTAGGCATCGTCGAAGGCCTTCCTTCCCAGCTGCTTGCCAACCATCACACCGGCTGCCGCCGACAACCCGCTCAATGCGCCTACAATCAGCGACTGAATTGGGCAGGTGAGGGTATAAGCGGCAAGGTTGGCTGTGCCGAGATGCCCATACACCGCAGACTCGACATTTTGCCCCAGACTCCACAAAAACTCACTGAGCAAAATCGGCAGGATCATGCCGCCGTATGCCCGCAGGGTGATTCTTTCAAAATGCAGTGCCCACTGGGGGTGACTGCCATCTCGTCTGAGGCAGACCACAAAGCCCAGCAAAATCAGCAAGGAATTCAGCAGCTGTGAAACGAGCGTGGCAATCGCAGCACCCTGTACCCCCATGGGGGCAAACCCGAGCTTGCCGAATATCAGCAGGTAGTTCAGCCCGGTGTTGGCAGCCACCGCGCCAAGGCTGGCCCAAAAGGGAACGGCAGCGTGTTCCTTGCAGCGCAGCCACGCGGACAAGACCGTGCTGAGCGCCATCGGCAGATAAGCGAATGCTACCGTTTTAAAATACACGGCACCGGCTTGCTGAATACGCCCATCGGCGGTGTAAAGCTGCAAAATCTGTGCCGGAAAGCCCCCGGCAGCCAGCAAAAACAGAACTGACAGCAAGGCCCCGCAAAGCAGGCTGACATTCAGGCTGCACCATGCCTCCCGCTCGTTGTCTGCGCCGGTGAACTGGGCAATCAGGATTCCGGCAACGGTGCCGACCGAGCCCATCACCACGGAAAAAATCAGTGAAAAATTTCCGTACAAGCCCACAGCAGCAATATTGACCTCGCCCAACTGCCCGATCATGATTTGATCTATTATAGAAAAGGATGCCTGCAGCATACTTTGCAGGGTAACGGGAATGGCAATTTTGCTCAATGATTTCATAAAGTCCGACATGGCATCTTCCTCGTGCTTTCTCTGGAAATCAGTGTGACCGGCAGAACGATTTGCGCCTCGCACTCTTTGCCGCTGCGCATCGCTTCAAGGCAGGCCAGCGCGGTTTTATGCCGCGAAAATGAAAGTGCAATACCTTCTTTTTATTCGCTCTTATTCCATGGTACAACACAAAAGAAAGATTCTCAATGGTTAAACGCATAATCTATAACAAAAATTGAATCCGATTTTTGTACAAGATTTCTAATAGCAATGTGCTGCGTGATTACAGCCTTGAAAACCGCTGTTATGGAATTTGGTGGATTTGCGCAGAAAAAGGCGGGAAAGTTGTGCATTGTGTCAACGGGTAAATTGGTTTGTGCGTGAATTTTAACGGTTTGTGAAAGGGCGCACCTATTTTGTTTCAGATGTGGTATAGTACAGGCAGAAGAACGAAAATGCGGCAATCCTGCAAAAGCCGGCATTTCAGATTTCTATACAAAGCAGCGGAAAGCGAGTACTGATTTATGAAAGCAACACCTCTTCTCACCGGCTGGACCTGCCGCCACTTGGGGGACACCGCACCCGGCCGTCCTGTAACCCTGCCCCATGATGCTATGCTGGCAGAGCCGCGCAGCGCCCTGAGTGCGGGCGGCGTCAACACCGGCTGGTATGAGGGGTATGACTATGAGTATCAGCGCACCCTGACTGTGGCTGAAAACGAATTGTCGGATACGCATATTCTGGAATTTGAGGGCGTCTATCACAACGCGGAGGTCTGGCTGAACGGCCAAAAGGCGGCGTTCCGCCCCTATGGGTATACCAATTTTTATGTGGATTGTGCGCCGTTTTTGCGCGCAGGGGATAACGAACTGCGGGTGATTGCCCGCAACGCCGATCAGCCCAACAGCCGGTGGTATTCCGGCGCGGGACTGTACCGTCCGGTTCAGCTGTGGACGGCGGGGGAAAAGCACATTTTGCTCAACGGTGTGCGCATCCGCACGGTGTCGCTGAACCCTGCTGTGGTGGAAATCCGTGTCAGGACCAGTGCGCCCGGCACGGTTCAGCTGATGGTTGAGGGACTCCCCGCTGTTCAGCAGGAATCTGATGGGGAAGCAGTCTTTACGCTGACCATCGACAATGCCCGTCTCTGGACGCCGGAAACGCCAAATTTATACCGATGCATCGTACAATATGAAGAAGATGAGATGACCGAGAGCTTCGGCGTGCGCACGGTGGGCTGGAACAAAAACGGCTTCACTTTAAACGGCGAGCGGGTCATCATTCAGGGGGCCTGCATCCACCACGATAACGGCCTGCTGGGCGCTGTCTGCGACCCTGATGCCGTGGCCCGCAAGGTGCGCTTGCTGAAAGAAACAGGCTACAATGCCATCCGCTCGGCGCACAACCCCTGCTCCAAGGCTTTGCTGGCAGAGTGTGACCGTCAGGGTATGCTTGTTATGGACGAATACATCGACCACTGGTATATCCATAAGACGGAATACGATTATGTACCGTATTTTATGGATTGGTGGCGGCAGGATCTGACCGATATGGTCGAGAAGGACTACAACCACCCTTGTGTGGTGCTCTACTCCACCGGCAACGAGGTCAGCGAGACCGCACAGCCCAGGGGCATCGCGCTGACCAAAGAAATGACAGACTTTTTGCATGGGCTGGACGATTCCCGCCCGGTGACCTGCGGTGTAAATATCTTCTTCAACTTTTTGAGTTCCATCGGCTTCGGCGTGTACAGCGATGAAAAGGCCAAAAAGGAGGCCGAGAAGGCAGAAAAAGCCAAGGCTAAGGGAAAAGCCGTCAAGAAGAAGTCGGTGGGCAGCAAGTTCTTCAACGATCTGGCGGGGCTTTTGGGTGATGAATTCATGAAACGCGGCGCGACGCTGCATGGCTGTGATGTCAAAACCCGCGATGCCTTTGCGAATATGGATATTGCGGGCTATAACTACGGCATTTATCGCTACAGGCACGACCTGAAAAAGTACCCGCAGCGGCTGATTTTGGGCAGCGAGACCTTCTGTAATGATGCCTATAGGTTCCGCGAGCTGGCGAAGGCGGAGCCGCGTCTGGTCGGTGATTTTGTCTGGGCGGGCATGGATTATCTGGGCGAGGTCATGGTCGGCTCGTGGGAGTATGAGGACTATGCCAAAAACTTTGACGGCGGCCTTGGCTGGGTTTCGGCAGGATCGGGCCGCATTGATCTGACCGGCAAGCCGCTGGGCGAAGCCCTATATACCCGCGTGGCGCTCGAAAAGGACAACGGACCGTACATTGCCGTCTGTCCGGTCAACCACACGGGCGACCGACACAGCCCCAGTGCATGGAAGATGACCAACGCCATGCCAAGCTGGAGCTGGACAGGCTGCGAGGGCCAAAAGGCCAGCATCGAAGTGTACGCACGCGCGGCGCGGGCAGAGCTGTGGCTGAATGGCCGTATCGTCGGCAGAAAAGCATTGAAAAACGACTGCCTTGCGAAGTTTTCCGTGCCCTATGAACCGGGCAGGCTGGAGGCCGTCAGCTATGACGCGCAGGGCTGTGAGCTTGGCCGCTGCACCCTGACGACGGCAGGGCAGCAAACCCAAATCACTGCGGGGCCGGAGCAAAGCACCGTACAGGCGGGGCATCTTTGCTATATCCGGCTGCGCTACACCGATGAAAAGGGTATCACGAAGCCGCTGGCACGCGGCAATATCAAGGTGGAGGTAGATGGTGGTACACTGGTCGGGCTGGGCAACGCCTGCCCGTATCATGAGCGCAGCTATCTGGACTGTGTGGCCGACACCTACTACGGCGAGGCGCTGGCCATCGTGCGTGCAGGGGAGGGGAACAGCCTGACCCTGACAGCGGATGACGGCATGTACAGCACAGCCGTGACAGTGCCGGTGACACATTAAAAATAAAAGCAGACAGAAAGCAATTGTCCAATCCGTAATGGGCTTTGCATAAATAGCAGGCACCGGGCCAAGGCATGAACGCTTCGGCTTGGTGCCTGCTTGTGTGCTGGGGTTTGTTCATCACGGAGAACGGTGAGCGGCGGGAAAATACTGCACACAACAGGGAATGTAGGCCTTTGGCACTATGCATAAAGGAACCGCTGTAAAGTTGTGAAACCTCCCGATAGAGGCACGGACAGGAAAGTGAGATGCGCGAAATATCCAGAGGAATGGTCCTATACTCCATAAAAGCATCTTGCATCTTAAGGGGCTTCTTGCTATACTCAGTATAAAACGCAACGATTACTTGAATATAAGTTGCGCATGTTGCGCAGCCAAAGGAGGATCTGCCATGCAGGGGCGCAAATTACTTCACGGCGGGGACTATAACCCGGAGCAGTGGCTCGACAGGCCGGACATTCTGGCACAGGATATTGAATTGATGAAAAAAGCCCGTGTCAATACCGTGACGCTGGGGGTGTTTTCATGGTCGGTGCTGGAACCGGAGGAGGGTGTGTTCAAGCTGGACTGGCTGGCGGACATCATCCACAACCTTTACGCCAACGGAATCCGCACGATTCTGGCTACACCCAGCGCGGCGCGCCCGGCATGGCTGGCACACAAATACCCGGAGGTGCGCCGTGTGCGGGCTGACCGCGTGCGGGAGCTGTACAACCGGCGTCAGAATTACTGCTATACCTCGCCGATTTATCGTGAGAAGGTGCGCATCATCGACCAAAAGCTGGCGCAGCGATTTGGCGATGATCCGGCGGTCATCCTTTGGCACATCTCCAACGAGATGGGCGGGGACTGCCACTGCGCATTGTGTCAGGCGGAGTTCCGCCGCTGGCTGCAGGCACGGTACGGAACACTGGCGGCGCTGAACAAGGCATGGAACGCCCGCTTCTGGAGCCATGACTACACCGATTGGGATCAAATCGAAAGCCCTGCCCCGCATGGTGAAAACGCCGTGCAGGCGCTTGCGCTTGACTGGAAGCGCTTCGTCAGCGACCGACATATCGACTTTTTGAAATTTGAGCGGGATACCGTCAAGGAAATTGCTCCCAATGACAAATTTACCGTCAATATGATGTATCGGTTTGACGGCATCGACTATTTTAAGATGGCAAAGGAGATTGATGTCGCCAGCTGGGACAACTACCCGACCTGGCACAAGCCCAGTGAAACGGTAGAGGAAACGGCGCTGGACACCGCCATGATGCACGACCTGTTCTATTCAATGAAAGACAAGCCTTTCCTGCTGATGGAGTCCAGCCCCAGCTTTACCAACTGGCAGCCTGTTTCCAAGCAGAAAAAGCCCGGCATTGCAGAGCTTGCCGCGCTGCAGACGGTGGCGCACGGCGCAGACAGTGTGCTTTATTTCCAGTGGCGCGCCAGCCGCGGCGCGGAGGAAAAGCTCCATGGCGCTGTCATCGGCCACGATGGGCGGGAGGATGCCCGTTCTTTTACGGAGACTGCGCAGGTAGGGCAAGAGCTGGAAACTTTGGCCGAAATTACAGCGGTAAAACGCGAAAAGCAGGCTGCGATAGTCCATGATTGGCAGAATAAATGGGCGCTGGAAGGCTCCTGTGGCCCGCGCAATGCCGGTATGGGCTATTGGGACGAGCTGAAGCGGCACTATAATGCCCTTGCACGGGAGGGCATTGCCGTGGAGTTTGTTGACCAGAATGCCGACCTGACAGGCTATGGCTTGGTCGTGGTGCCGATGCTCTACCTGCTGACCGATGCTTTTGCGAAAAAGCTTTGCGCATTTGCGCAAAACGGCGGAACGGTCATCGTCACCTATTGGTCTGGCGTGGTCGATGAGAGTGATCTCTGCCGTCTGGGGGACACGCCCTACGGCCTGACCGAATTGTTGGGTCTGCGCCGCACCGAGATTGACGGCATGTATGACGGGGAAACCCGCCGCTGCATGTCGGTAGCTGGCTGCACGCTGCCAGCGGCACAGGCATCCACCCTGTGTGAGGTGGCGGCCCTTGATGAGAAAGATTCGGCAGAGCCGCTCAGCCTGTATGACGAGGATTATTTTGCCGGGCACCCGGCTGCGGCGGTTCACCGATACGGTAAGGGGCGCGCTTACTATCTGGCCAGCCGCTTTGACGAGGCTTTTTATCGGGCGTTTTATCACGATGCTGCAAAGGAAATCGGCTTGAGCCCTGCTTGGCCGGAGGTTCTGCCGGAAGGAGTCTTGGCGGTGCGGCGCGGCAGCTTTGTGTTTGTGCAGAACTGCACGGAACAGCCTGCCACGGTGGGAAACACTGTGCTTGACCGCTACCGGACTGCAGTTTGGAAGGACATGGACCGTATTTTTTGACAAAATCGGCCTGTTTTAGCGTTCTGCTAAAAAGCAGAACGCTTTTTGTTGCTTTCGGACATTGACAACGAAAGAATATCCCGTTATGCTGATATGAGATTTGTTGCGCAATGCAATGCAAAGGAGAAGGTTCCCTCAATGGCCGTAAAAGAAAACGAAAAAATGACTATCGAGCAGGTGGCGGAGGCGCTGGGTGTTTCTAAAACAACGGTGTCCCGCGCACTTTCCGGAAAAGGGCGCATCAGCGAGAAAACCCGCGCCAAGGTGTTCGCCTATATGGGGCATGCCCGCACCGAGGCTGCGCAAAAAGACCCAAAGGTGCGCACCAACAACATTGCTATGGTTGTGCCGCAGCGCTTTATTACACTTGATCTGCCGTTTTTGCGCAAATGTATGGGCGGCATCTGCACCATGGCTGATCAGCGCGGCTATGACATGCTGCTGTGCTACGCCTCCAGCACAGAGTATACCCAGCTGCAGCGTCAGCTGGCGAGCCATAAGGTGGATGGCGTTATTCTGACCTACGCCATGACAGACGATCCCTGCGTTGACCTGCTGCGGCAGTATGATGTGCCGTTTGTGCTGATTGGCCGCAGTGAGGATAAGACGATACCGCAGGCGGATAATGATCAGGTTGCCGCCGCCTGTGAGATGACCCGCATCCTGCTGCAGATGGGTGCCAAGCGGATCGCGCTGCTGGTCGGCAGCACGATCTACGCCGTCAACACCGATCGCACGCGCGGATACCTGCGCGGCTTTGCGGAATCCTGCGTGCCGGTGGACCAGCGCCTTGTTCATTCCGGCATTGAATCAGCAGGGCAGACCATTGATGCGCTGGAGGCAGCGCTTGAGCAAAAGGCGGACTGCCTGCTCTGCGGTGACGATGAGATTGCCTATGAGGTCATGCGAGAGTTGCGCAACCGGCATATTCTGGTGCCGCACGATCTGCGCGTTGCCAGCCTGTACGACAGCTCAATGCTGGCCAGTATCACGCCCTCGGTGTCGGCGGTGCAGTACGATGCCGAGCAGCTGGGGCGCACAGCCTGCCGTATGCTGCTTGACCGCCTGCTTGGCAAGGAAATGGTGCAGCGCCAAATTGAGGGGTATCAGGTTATTTTGCGTGAGTCCACCAAATGGAATAGCCGTACCCACGATGGACGATAGCCTGCGTCCCTCTATGGGATACCCCCGCAGATTGTGCAGCAGGGGGATATGCTGTCCTGTAATCTATCTGAAAATATATAGCGCTTCCGGCCCCCGGTTTTACGCCAAAACCGGGGGCTTTTTTTGGGAGAACACACGCATGTTGCGCAAAAGTTGCGCGTAAAATGGGCTGCGTCACGGGTTTTTCCGTCAGAATTTCCAGTTTTCGGGCTGCAATACCGTGAATATCACCCATTGACGGAGGCTTGAAAAGAGAGTATTCTATGTTTGTAACGAGCGGGTTGTTCAAATGTGCGCAACATAAGTGCGCAACTTTTGGCAACATACCACTTCCAAAATCAGAAATGAAGGAGAACTCGATCATGAAAAAATGGATTTCCCGTCATAACGCTCTTGCTGCCATGAGCACCGTGACGGCGGCTGCTATGCTGACCGCCTGCGGTGGTGCTGCATCTTCCTCTGCTGCGTCCTCTGCCGCATCTCAGGCTGATTCTGCCGCATCCTCCGGTGAGGCTTCTTCCGCCGCGGAAAGCTGGGGCGATGTGAAGCTGACCATGTGGGGTGCTGAGGAAGACCAGACCATGCTGCGTGAGATGGCCGATGCCTTCATCGCGGAGAATGCCGACAAAGGCAACGTTACGATCGAGATCGGCGTTCAGTCCGAGTCCAGCGCCAAAGATACCGTTCTGGCTGACCCCGAGGCTGCTGCCGATGTTTTCGCCTTTGCGGATGACCAGCTCAACGAGCTGGTGGCAGCCGGTGCCCTGCAGGAAATCCTGCTGAACCCCGAGGATGTCAAGAGCCGCAACTTGGCTGGCTCCGTTGAGGCCGCGACCATGAACGACAAGCTTTACGCCTACCCCATGACCGCCGACAACGGCTACTTCCTCTACTATGACAAGAGCGTCCTGAGCGAGGACGATGTCAAGAGCATGGATGCCCTGCTGGCCAAGGCCGATGCCTCCGGCAAAAAGTTCATGATGAGTTTGAACGATGCTTGGTACATTTACAGCTTCTACGCTGGTGCCGGCCTGAAGGCTACCCTCGCCGATGACGGCATCAACACCGTCTGCAACTGGAACGAGGCCCCCGGTGCCGATGTCACGCAGGCAATTCTGGATATGAGCGCCCAGTCCGCCTTCAAGTCCGGCGCGGATGCAGATATCGTTTCCGGCATCAAGGACGGCAGCTGCTGCGCCGCCATCTCCGGCACATGGAACGCCAAAACCGCGCAGGATACCTGGGGCGATAACTACGCCGCCACCAAGCTGCCCACCTACACCCTGAACGGCGAGCAGGTGCAGATGGCTTCCTTCTCCGGCTACAAGCTGGTCGGCGTCAATCCCCACAGCGCCAATGTCGGTGTTGCCATGATGCTGGCTGACTACATCACCAACGAGGACAATCAGGCCAAGCGCTTCAATGACCGTCAGCTCGGACCCTCCAACATTGCTGTGAGCAAGTCTGAGGCCGTGCAGAGCGCGCCTGCCATCGCCGCACTGGCTGAGCAGAGCGACTACGCCACCCTGCAGCGCGTAGGTGCCAACTACTGGAGCTCCGCCGCAAGTCTGGGCGAGATCCTGGTTTCCGGCGATACGCAGGGCAAGACCACCCAGCAGTTGCTGGACGATGCCGTAGCCGGTATCACCGCACCCGTGGCACAGTAAACAATAATCCAGCGGGCACGCAGCGGCTATGCGGCGTGCCCGCTTTTTTTAAATCCCGCGCATAAGAAAGGAGATGACTTCTGTGGCAGAAATGGTTCTTGCACCATCGCGTGGCGATGGAAAAGAAGCAAATTTCATTCAGAAGTTCGGCCGTGCATTTGTCCGCGGCGATGCCTTCACCAAGCTGTCCCTGCTTGTCTGGGGTCTGGGCTACATCGGGCATGGACAGCTCATCAAGGCACTGCTGGTAACGCTGGTGCAGGGGTTGGGGCTGTATTTTCTGGGTACCTCCGGCATTCCGGCTTTAAAAAAGCTTGGCACGCTCGGCACTGTCCAGATGGAGATGCAGTTCAACCCGGTGACCCTCAAAAACGAGGTCAACAATTACGATAACTCGTTTGCTATTTTGCTGCTCAGCGTCATTGCGATGGTGATCATTGTCTCGCTGGTCGTGGCGGCTATGATGGTCGTGCAGTCGAATTACCTGCTGCAGCAGCAAAAGGCTGCCGGTAAAAAGCCCAACAGCTTCCGTCAGGACATCAACTGCTACCTTAATGAGAAATTCTATGTCACGCTGCTGACGCTGCCGGTGCTGGGCGTGGTGGTGTTTACCATTGTACCGCTCTTCATTTTGATTGCCGTTGCCTTTACGAACTACGACCAGCAGCACATGCCGCCTGCCGCGCTGTTTACATGGGTAGGGCTGGCAAACTTTGCCTCGCTGTTTGGCGGCCAGTCGCTGTCGATGACCTTCAGCTATGCATTCGGCAAGGTGCTGAGCTGGACACTGGTCTGGGCGTTCTTTGCAACCTTCACGACCTTCTTCGGCGGCGTGTTTCTGGCAATGTTCATCAACAACAAAAAGACGAAGTGCCCCCGGCTCTGGCGTACCCTGTTTATGATTACCATTGCCGTGCCGCAGTTCGTCACGCTGCTGCTGGTGCGCAATTTCTTCTCGGATGCCGGTATCTGCAATACTATGATGAACAATGCGGGCGTCACTGATTTGCTTAAAACCATTGGGCTTTTGGGGCAGAGCATGGACCATATCCCGTTTCTGACGGATCAGCATTGGGCTAAGTTCATGATCATTATGATCAACATCTGGGTCGGTATACCGTACCAGATGTTGATTGCCACCGGTGTGCTGATGAACATACCCAGCGATATTCTGGAAGCCTCTACCATCGACGGCGCCAGCCCGCTGCAGTGCTTTATTTATATCAAGCTGCCCTACCTGCTCAGTGTGCAGGGGCCCGCGCTGGTGACGGATTTCGTCAAGAACGTCAACAACTTCAATGTCATCTACCTGCTGACGCAGGATGTCTACATCACTAAGGATCAAGCCATGGCATCGTCCAGCGCCAAGGAAGTGGATCTGCTGGTCACATGGCTGTTCCGTCTGACGCAGGAACAGTACAACTATAAGATGGCGGCGGTCATCGGCATTATGGTGTTTATCATCTGTGCCATTTTCACACTGGTTTGCTTCCGCTTCATCAATAAAAAGGAGGCGACGTTCTCTTGACACAGCAAACAGTTTCGCTGCCCGGCAGCTCGCAGGCACAGCTGCGTCAAGGGCGCATCGTCCGCGGTGTGCGCAGCGTCATCCGCCATCTGGTTCTTGCCCTGCTGGCAGGTATCTGGCTGGTGCCCATTGTCTGGCTGGTGGCAACCTCCTTCTCCACTGACCGGGGCATCAATGTGCGGCGCTTTTTCCCCGCTGGCTATACGCTGGACAACTACGCCAACATCATGTTCCACCCCGATTCCGTTGCGCAGTTCCCGCGGTGGTTTGTAAACACCTTTGTGGTTGCGTGCTTTACCTGCGTTATCTCCACCTGCTTTGTGCTGATGGTCGCCTACGCATTGAGCTGCTGCCGCTTTAAGGGACGCAGGCTGCTCCAGAATCTGTCGGTCATCGTCAATCTGTTCCCCGGTGTTCTGGCGATGATTGCAGTTTACTTCGTCTTGAAGTACCTCAACCTGACCAACTCCTACGCCGGTCTTATCATGGTCTATGCCGGTTCGTCTGGACTTGGCTACCTGATCTGCAAGGGCTTTTTTGATACCACGCCTCTTTCCCTGCGTGAGGCCGCCAAGCTGGACGGCGCCTCCGATGCGCGGATATTCTTTCAGGTCGTGCTGCCGATGTCCAAGCCGATTTTGGTGTACACCATCATCAGCTCCTTTATGATACCTTGGACGGACTTCGTTATGGCGAAGATGATTCTGAACTCCGGCGTCTCCACCGACTGGACAGTCGCCATCGGCCTGTTCAATATGCTGCAGAGAACGCTCATCAACAACTACTTTGCGCTGTTCTGTGCAGGCGGTGTGCTGGTGTCCGTCCCCATCTCGATTTTGTTTGTCATCATGCAGAAATTCTATGTCGAGGGCATTACCGCCGGCGCGGATAAGGGCTGATCGCAAACTCATTCTTTCTCCTTCAACAGTAAAGCGGCACCGCCATGTGGCGGTGCCGCTTTGCTGTTGAAATATGGCTTGATTTATTCTGTGTTCTATAATACTATAAAAATTTGGCAAACCATGAAGTATGAGTTAGAGCAGCACATGCAGTTCCCGCTGCCAAGGGTATGGATAATAAAAACCACCGGGCAGCTTACGGGCTGTCCGGCGGGAAAGGGGGGCTTATTTTATGGGCAGGGCAGGGGAGAGGACGGGAATGCGGGGTTACTTCTCGTAGCCTTTTCCGTCATACTTGTCTGGCTCGGGGGTGCCCAGCAATACATTGGCATACGACCCGCCGAGGGCCTGCAGCCCTTTGGCCACCAGCCCTGTAAAGGCAACGGCACCGGGATTGCGCAGGTGGGTGTTGTCGGTCTTGCCATCAGGGTAGTTCGGGTAGAGCCCGGGTGCAAATACCATGTACAGCTCGCGGCAGGCAGGCTCGCCGAGCTGCTGCAGCAGTTGGGCGCTGGCGGCAGTCAGGTCAATGAGAGGCAGCGCCTCCCGCGCAGCAAGCTGACGGACTGCATCGGGGTAGGCACCGTGGGTCGGCGTCAGGCGGTCACCCTCAAAATGACGGCGCACCAGCGGCGTGATAAGCACAGGCAGCGCACCCTTGGCCTGGGCCTCGCGGGCGTAGGCCAGCAGATTGGCAGCAAACTGTTCGGGTGCAGCGTAGCGGGCAGGGTCCTCCGACTTTTCATCGTTGTGGCCGAACTGGATCAGCAGCAGGTCACCCGGGTGCAATGCAGCCTCGACCGGCGCCCAAAGGCCCTCCTCACGGAAGCTTTTGGTGCTGCGGCCGTTGCGGGCGTGATTGCAAACCATAATGCCGGGGGCAAGGTAGAGATCAAGAGCCTGCCCCATGCCGCATTGCGGCCAAGTCGAAATATTGTTGTATTGTACGGTGGAATCACCGATCCAGAAAATGCGCGGTGCCATAGATGCTGTCTGGCCTCCCTTATGCAGTTACAGAAAGAACGGACGGCCGCCGGTGTCAGGCTTTGGCCTCGCTCGGGTGGGGGACGGGCGGCATTTTGGTAAACATGGCTTTCAGGGCCAGCGGTGTGGCAACACTGGATACCACGATCAGCAAAATAACGGCTGTGAAATAAACAGGATCGACAACACCGACCTCAAGACCCTTCTGCGCTACGATCAGGGCAACCTCGCCGCGGGTCATCATGCCGACACCGACCTTGAGGGAATCACCCCAGTTGAAACGGCAGATTTTGGCGGCCAGACCGCAGCCGACGATCTTGCACAGCAGCGCAACGACCACAAAACAGATGCTGAACAGCAAAATCTCAGGTGTCAAGCCGCTGATGTCGGTCTTTAAGCCGATGCTGGCAAAGAAGATGGGGGCAAAAATCAGATAATTGCTGATGTCAACGCGGCGCTCCACATAGGAGGCATCGTGCAGGGTGCAAAGAACGATACCGGCAATATACGCGCCGGTAATATCGGCAATGCCGAAGTACTGCTCAGCGATGTAGGCCATGGCAAAGCAGAACGCAATGCTGACAATGGTAATGCGCTGGGTATGCGGATTGCGGGCATCGAGCCACTTCATAATAGAATGGAATATAAAGCCGACGCCGACAGCAACGAGGAAGAAGAGCGCCGTCTGGATCAGCACACCGCCGATGCCGGTCCCCTCGCCGGAGCTGGCACCCAGCACACAGGTCAGCACGATGATGCCGATGACATCATCAATAACTGCGGCACTGACGATGGTCGTGCCGAGGAAGCTTTTCAGGTGCCCTAATTCCTGCAGCGTGGCCACCGTGATAGATACGCTGGTGGCCGTCATGATCGTGCCGATGAACAGGGCACGGAAAAATTCCGGGCTGCCCACGGCGGAAAAGCCGTAGAACGCACTGTAAAGCAGCGTGCCGCCCGCCAAAGGCACCAGCACACCGACACAGGCGATAAGGGTTGCGATGGGGCCTGCGCGCAGCAGCTCCTTCAGGTTGGTGCCAAGGCCGGTCGTGAACATAAGCAATACCACGCCGATCTCAGCAAAGGTGGAAATGGTATCGTTGGTCTGCACCAGATTCAAAAGGCAGGGGCCAATCAGCAAGCCTGCGATGATCTCGCCGACTACCTGCGGTGCCCGGCACTTGCGGGCTACAAGACCAAAGAATTTAGCACTAAGTAGAATGATTGCCAAATCGCGGAATACGGAATACATAAAAGACCACACTCCCTCAAAATCAATAGGGCATAAGCAACACCGCAGGGTTCGGATTGCAGGAGGGGCCTGAAGGCCCGCAGCGTGGGAATTGTGCGTTGATGCCTATCGCTTATTATTGTTATAGCACCATGGAACGCATTTTTCAATCTTTTTTTTGTATTTGTGCGCGGTTTTTCTATGCAGCCTCTTATAAGGGTATACCGGCTTGGGCGGCGTAGTGGCAACGGATGCTGCCGCCAGCCGAAAAATTGCATGAAATATTACGGAACTATTATTCTTTTGTGAACATTAGCACTCTGTGCTTGACATTGCTAACGACTGGTGCTATAATGAAGATGTGCTCAGGAGGAAGAGCAAACGAGGAGCTGCAAAGCTTCTCGGGACACTTTTCTGAATGGACGCTTCAAAATTGTTGCCCGACCCGAACGCCGGGATTGGAGGAATGATTTATGCTTATGCCGACTGTTTTCCATGAAAATTTGTTCGATGATTTCTTCGATCCGTTCTGGAATGACGCTTCGATTGAACGCATGATGAACCGGGAGGCTCGTGATACGTTTGGCAAGCGCGGTGCAAACATGATGAAGACCGATGTCAAACAGACGGACAACGGCTACGAGGTGGCCGTTGATCTGCCGGGCTGCAAGAAGGACGATGTTCAGATGGAACTGAACGATGGCTACCTGACGATTCAAGCAGTGCGCAGCCACAGCAATGATGAGAAGGATAAGGACGGCCACTATCTGCGCCGCGAGACCTTCTCCGGCACCTGCGCCCGCAGCTTCTATGTGGGTGAAGGTGTGAAGAAGGAGGACATCCGCGCTAAGTTCGAGGATGGTATCCTGCGCATCTCGCTGCCTGCTCCTCAGCAGACAAAGGCTTTGCCTGAGAACCCGAATCTGATTGCAATCGAGTAAAACGCCGGTCGTGTGCGCCAAAGCACAATGCAGATAAAATGCCCCGGAGAGCCGTTAAGCCCTCCGGGGCATTTTTTGTTATACAGCGCGCAAAGCCCTGACAGAGATTTTATCTGGATTTGATTGTATCCCTGCAGCAGCTTATTCAAGCGGGTCACCCCTGCGTCTGATAGACTACCTCAAAATACTCGCAAACGCATTTCATGCTCTCGTCAAAGGTGGTGCCGATCTCGGCACAGGCGGCCTCAAACGCCTTGCGGTGAACCTCCCGCCATTGCGCGAGCGTGCCATCCCCCTCGGCCAAAGCGCAGTCCTGCGTTACCTCCGCAAAGGGAATGATTTCAACCTTGACGGTGCGGGTAATGCAGCGCGGCTGCATCTGGCTGTCAAGCACTACGGTGTGGTCCCCGGTCTTGGGCAGCAGCTGCATCTGGGCCTGAAACAGGCTGTACAGGCCGGTGTTGGCGTGCTTTTTGCCGCTTATAATGCTGTCCAGTATCTCATCGGTGCCGTTGCTGTCGTAAAAGCATACCGAATAGGCCGGAATATCCAGCCCGGAATCCCTGATAAACTGTTCGATCTGATCCATAGTACCCCCCAATAATTACTATAATGATACAACACCCATACCGGAAAGTCAATCAGACAATGCCCCGATTGTGTAACCGCAGCGGGCCGCGTATGCAAAGCGTAAAATTGCGGAAAGCGGAATTATAATCAAGTTGATGTAAACAGATGTATAAAAAACCTTGCCCGGCTAAAAAATGTGCAATATTTGCTGGGAAATTGCTATAAAACTGCCAATTTTTGGTTGTATAAAATCAAAAACTGTGTTATTATATAAAATAGTTGGTTGCAGCTTATTATAGAGGAAGTCAAGAGTGTACTGAATGGCGGACCCTGCAGCCGATATTTACCTGAAGGGGAATTTGAATGAAAAAGAAAAGATGGAGCCGCCTGCTTGCTCTGCTGCTTGTGCTGGGGCTTAGCGTGTCGCTGCTGGCCGGCTGCGGTGCGGAAAGCGCCGAAGCCGCAGCGTCCAAAGAGGATGCCGAGACCATACAGGTCTACCTGTGGACAACAAACCTCTACGATACCTACGCGCCCTATATCCAGTCCCAGCTGCCCGATGTGAATATTGAATTCGTCGTGGGGCATAACGATCTGGATTTCTATAAATTCCTGCAGGAAAACGGCGGTCTGCCGGACATTATCACCTGCTGCCGCTTCTCGCTGCATGATGCCGCGCCGCTCAAGGGCAGCCTGATGAATCTCGCCATGACCAACGAGGCGGGCGCAGTCTACAACAACTATCTCACCAGCTTTATGAATGAGGACGGCAGCATTAACTGGCTGCCGATATGCGCCGATGCGCACGGCTTTGTTGTCAACCGCGGCCTGTTTGAAAAGTACGATATTCCGCTGCCGACCGACTATGACAGCTTTGTCTCTGCCTGTCAGGCGTTTGCGCAGGTGGGTGTGCGTGGCTTTACGGCGGATTATGCCTTCGATTACACCTGCATGGAAACGCTGCAGGGGCTGTCTGCCTCGGCGCTTGCCTCCTCCGCAGGGGTGAAGTGGCGCACGGCGTATTCCGACCCGGCCAATACGACCCGTGTGGGGCTGGATGAAACAGTATGGCCGCAGGTGTTTGCGCGGATGGAGCAGTTCATCACCGATACCGGGCTGAACCGCAGCGACCTTGAGAATAACTACGATACGATTGCAGAGCTGTTTGCAAAGGAGCAGCTTGCCATGTATTTTGGCAGCTCCGTTGGTGTGCAGCAGTACCGCGACCAGGGGCTGGACACGGTTTTTATGCCGTTTTTTAATGACAACGGCGAGAAATGGCTGATGACCACGCCGTATTTTCAAATTGCGCTGAACCGCGAGCTGGAAAACGATGAGGCGCGCCGCAATAAGGCCATGCGGGTGCTGAAGGTCATGATGTCGGCCGATGCGCAGAACCTTGTCTGCGCCGGACAGGATACCTTGAGCTACAGTCAGGATGTGCCCCTGCGCTTTACCGATGCGCTGAGCGATGTGCGGCCCGTGGTTGAAGAAAACCATATGTATATCCGCATTGCCTCCAACGACTTCTTTGCCGCCTCTCAGGAGGTTGTTTCCAAAATGATTGCGGGCGAGTATGATGCCGCGCAGGCCTACCGCGCCTTCAATGACCGGCTTATTGAGGAAGAGCCTGCGCCTGATGAAACAGCCTTGACCGTGCAGAAGGGCTATTCCAACATCTTCCACAAAAACGGCGGCAATGCGTCTTATTCGGCTATGGCCAATACGGTGCGCGGCATCTATGGCACCGATGTGCTGATCGCCGCTGCCAACAGCTTTACCGGCAGTGTGCGGCAGGCGGCGTATACGAAGAAGGAGGCCGCCGCTATGGTAATGCCGAACAGTCTCCGGTCCTACCGGTGCGAGATGACCGGCGCCGAGCTGAAGGAGACCGTCAGGGCCTTTGTGGAAGGCTATGAGGGCGGGCTGCCGGTATTCAACCGCGGCTCGCTGCCCGTTGTCAGCGGTATTGCCATCGAGGTAAAGGAGAACGGCGGCAGCTATACGCTGACCGGCGTTACAAGGGACGGGCAGCCGGTGCAGGATGATGATACCTTTACCGTGAGCTGCCTTTCCACGCCGAAGTATATGCAGCCCCTGCTGGCAGACGGCGGCAGCGCCTTTGAAGAAGAGGATATGACCGTCAGAAATGCATGGCTGGACTATGTTTCCGCAGGCAGCGCACTTCTTGCCGAGCCGGAAAGCTACATCGTTTTGAGGGATGAAAATGGCTGAGCAAAAGAAGGGTGTCCGGTTTGGCCCGCGCATGAGCAAAAGTAAGAAGCACCGCATGAAAAGCCGGCTTGCCGCAGCGGCTGCTGTGCTGCTTGTGGTTGTTGCGCTGGCCGCGGCCGGTATTCAGTATTACAAATTTGTGGCGCAGTCGATCTATGAAGAGAGCACCACCCACCTGGCGGAGGTTTTGCACCAGTGCAACAAGATGCTGAATGAAACGGTCAACAAGAATATGACCTATCTGCATATGTGGTCCGGCTCTTTACGGCGTTTTTCTGATGAACGAGAAATCCGTGAGTTTATGGAGGCTGCCCAGCAGGAAACCGGATTCACTGAGTTCTACTTCCTCTCGGCGGAGGGGAATTATATGACCGTGACCGGCGAGACGGGCTATCTGGGCCTGCAGGGCAATCTGGAGGAAAATATCTCGCAGGGAAACGATATAGTCATGAGCGCCGTCCTGCCCGGCAAGCCCCAGATGCTTGTATTTGCCTGCCCGGAAATGCAGGGCAGCTACCAAGGCTTTGCCTATGATGCGATTGCCGTTGCCTATAATAATGAAGCAATCGTGAAGGTGCTGGATATTTCCGCCTTTCAGGACAGCGCTATCCGCTATGTGATCCATACCGATGGGCGCATTGTCATCAATGGCAAGGCGAACCCGGAGTATGTCATCTACAACATTTTTGCTGTCCTGCAGGGGTATTCTGACCTGACGCAGGCGCAGCTGCGGGCGCTGGCGAGGGACTTTGAACAGGGAAACAGCGGCTCGGTGCGGGTCACGCTGGACGGTGTGCGCTATTACCTGACCTATGAAAGCGTCAATGTGCAGGATTGGACGCTGGTGGGCCTTGTCCCGGCTGACATCGTAAATGCCAGCATGAATACGCTGCAATCCAGAACCGCGCTGATCGTGGCGGTCTTTGCGCTCTGCCTTGCGGTGCTGGTCATCCTGCTGATTCTGCAAAAAAGCCATGTCAAGCTGCGCCGGAAAAATACCGAGCTTCTCTACCGGGAGGAGCTGTTTGCAAAGCTCTCGCTGAATGTGGACGATGTGTTCATGATGCTGGATGCAAAGTCTGCCCGGGTGGATTATGTCAGCCCGAATGTTTATCGGCTGCTGGGCCTGCCGGAGCAGGCGGTACGGCAGGATATTGAGGTGCTGAAAAACCTGCACCCGAAGGATGCCCCGGACCGGGATAAAGATTTCTTAGCGGGTCTTTTAAGCGGGCAGCAGCGCGAATGGGAATTCGATTTTAATCATCAGCAAACAGGGGAACGGCGCTGGTTCCATATTATTGCCATGGGCAGTGAGGTCGAGGGCAGGCGCAAGTACATTCTTGTGATGTCGGACCGAACCGCCGACAAAAAGGTGAATCAGGCGCTCTCGGAGGCTGTTCGTGCAGCGGAAACTGCCAACCGTGCCAAGAGCACCTTCCTTTCCAATATGTCCCACGACATCCGCACCCCGATGAACGCCATCATCGGCTTTACCACGCTGGCTGTCAGCAATGTTGACAACAAAGAAAAGGTGCGGGACTATCTGGGCAAGATCCTCGCATCGAGCAACCACCTGCTTTCCCTTATCAACGATGTGCTGGATATGAGCCGCATTGAGAGCGGAAAGATCCATCTGGACGAGACCGAGACGAACCTGTCCGATGTGCTGCACGATTTGAAAACCATCGTCAGCGGGCAGATCCACGCCAAGCAGCTTGAGCTGTACATGGACGCAATGGATGTCACCGATGAGGATGTCTACTGCGATAAGACCCGGCTGAATCAGGTGCTTTTGAACCTGTTGTCCAACGCCATCAAGTTTACGCCTGCCGGCGGCACGGTCTCGGTGCGGCTTAAGCAGTTTACAGGTAAAAAGCGCGGCTGCGGGCAGTATGAGATCCGTGTGAAGGATAACGGCATCGGCATGAGCCCGGAGTTTGCCAAAAAGATCTTTGAGCCGTTTGAGCGCGAGCGCACCTCCACAGTGAGCAGGACGCAGGGCACCGGCCTTGGTATGGCCATCACCAAAAACATCGTAGACATGATGGGCGGCACCATCGAGATCCAGACGGAGCAGGGAAAAGGCACGGAATTTATTGTCCGTGTGCCGCTGCGCATCCAGTCGGAGCGCAGACCGGTCGAGAAGATCGCAGCGCTGGAGGGTGTGAAGGCGCTGGTGGTCGATGATGACTTCAACACCTGCGACAGCGTGACCAAAATGCTCATCAAGGTGGGTATGCGCTCGGAATGGACGCTCTCCGGCAAGGAGGCCGTACTGCGTGCGCGCCAGTCGATGGAGATGGGCGATGCCTTCCATGCGTATATCATCGACTGGCGTCTGCCGGATATGAATGGCATTGAGGTCACCCGCCAGATCCGCAGCCTTGGCGATGATACGCCGATTATTATTCTGACCGCCTACGACTGGTCGGATATTGAGGTGGAGGCCAGAGCTGCCGGTGTTACGGCGTTCTGCTCGAAGCCGATGTTCATGTCCGACCTGCGCCAGACGCTGATGACCGCCCTCGGCCAGAAGATGACCGGGGAGGAGGGAGAAGACCTGCTCCCCGACAAGAGCGAGGATTTCAAGGGCAAGAAGATTCTGCTGGTAGAGGATAACGAGCTGAACCGTGAGATCGCGGTGGAGATTCTGGGCGAGTACGGCTTCCGGGTCGATACGGCTGAAAACGGTGCTGTGGCGTTGGAAAAGATAAGCACCTCCGTGCCGGGCTATTATGATCTGGTGCTGATGGATGTGCAGATGCCGATCATGGACGGCTACGAGGCCACGCGGCAGATCCGCGCGCTGGAAAACCCGGCCCTTGCCGGCATCCCGATCCTTGCCATGACCGCCAACGCCTTTGAGGAAGACAAAAAGAGCGCGCTCGAGTGCGGCATGAACGGCTTCCTGTCCAAGCCGATCATCATTGAAGAATTGGTGCATGAGCTGCAGAAGATTCTGTAAAAAAACAAATAGCAAATAAAATTGCGGCTGTATCGTAAGATACAGCCGCGCTTTTGTATATACGCTGTTCCTGTCGCAGAGAAAGGTAGGGGCGAGCATTGCTCGCCCGCAGGCTTGACGCAAAGGCTTATTCCGCTGCCGGGCGCTGGGCGTTTTTGCCGGTCAGCGCAGCAATGACCTTTACAAACAGCTTGCTGTCGATCGGCTTTGTGATATGCTCATCCATACCGGCTTCTTTAGATTTCAGCCGATCCTCGGTGAAAGCATTTGCCGTCATGGCGATAATGGGGATCGTTTTTGCGTCCGCCCGGTCAAGGGAGCGAATCTTTCTGGTTGCTTCATAGCCGTCCATGACCGGCATCAGGACATCCATAAGGATGGCGTCAAATTCGCCGGGCGCACTCTTTGCAAAGAGGGTGACGGCCTGCTGGCCGTCCCACGCCTTCGTGACCGTGGCACCCTCGTTCTGGATCAGGAACTCGGCAATTTCCATGTTCAGCTCATTATCCTCGACCAGCAGGATATGCAGCCCGCGGATGGACCCCGCCGGGGCGGACGGCTGGGGCGTATGGCTGGCGGCCTGCGTGTCAATCTTAAAGGGAATCGTGATTACAAAGGTCGTGCCTACGCCCTGCGTGCTTTCAAAGCTGATGGTGCCGCCCATTTTTTCGGCAAGGCTCTTGGCGATAGACATGCCAAGACCGGTGCCGCCGAATTTGGACGCACCGCCCTTCTGCTCCTGCGTAAAGGGCTCGAAGATGCGCTGCTGGAATTCCTCACTCATGCCGATGCCGTTGTCCTCACAGACGAACTGCAGCGTTGCGATGCTGCTGTCAGCCGAGGGCAGCTCGCGGGTGTACAGATAAATATGACCGCGATCCCGGTTGTACTTGACCGCGTTGGACATGATGTTCATCAGCAGCCGCTTGAGATGGACCGGGCTGCCGATCAGATTGCGATGCTCAATGGTTCTTCCCTTGTGCGTCACCGTGATATTGCGCTCGTCCGCAAGGCGGCCGACCACACCGGTGACCTCATCAAGGAGCGTCACAACATCAAACGGCTTTTCCTCAAGTTGAATCTCGCCCGATTCCAGCTTGCTCATGTCAAGGACTTCATTGACAAGCTCCAAAAGAATGTCGGAGGCCTCCCGAATCTTTTTACGGCAATCCGCCTGCTTTTGCAGATCATCACTGTAATGCTCTGCAACATCAAGCATACCGCTGATGCCGTTGATCGGTGTGCGGATGTCGTGGCTCATGCGCTGCAAAAATTCCGTCTTGGCGCGGTTTGCGGCCTCGGCCTTTTTGGCCTCTTCCAGCAGGCTTTTCTGATACGCCCGCTCCTTTTCCTCCTGCTTACGGAGGCTTTTCAGCTTGTCCCTGCGCAGCAGCTGCCAGATCATCAGCAGCACGCCCAGATAGACAAGTACACATACGACCACACTCTGGGGCAGTGTGCGGAAGGTGATAGTGTCGGGAATATAAGCGTAGATATAGTGATCGCGCTGGCGCAGCATGATGCCATAGGAACGCACACCGTCAACATTCAGATGCATCAGGTGCTTGCTGTCGGCATTCTTCTTTAAGGTCAGGATCGCATCGTGTGTATTTGAACTCTGCCCAATCAGCGCAGTGTCGTTGGATGCAATGATCGTGCCACCATCGGTTATAATGATCGTTCCATCCGTGGCCTTCTGGTAGCCGCTCAGCAGGCTTTGCAGCGTCAGGGTATAGCGGTTGGCAAATTCAGTGGAGGTATAATAGAAGGTGACAATAACGCCGGGCGCATCCCTGCGCGCGCAGGCAGACATATCAATGTGTGAGCCGTCGTTATGATTGATCCGCTACGAATAGACCTTTTCGTCATGAATGGCGGTATCCAGAATAATATCCCGGTTAAGATTGCCGTGGACCCTCGCCAGCGCGCGGTCATCTGAGCTGTATTCACACACGGTGTTTCCGTCCGGGTCCAGCACGACAATGCCCGTCAGCCACAGCTGCTCGGTACTCTCCCGCAGCAGCTTACGGGTAAGCTCCTGCCCGGCCGCGGTCTCGGCCTCAATATTTATGCTGACCTGACGGGTGCTTTCGATGGAGCGCAGCAGGCTTTTGGATTCAGATGCCTCATTATAATAGGTATAGGTTGCGCATTGGATCTTGACATAATTTACGGTGTCCAAAAGATTGGCCTGCTCGCGGGCCTTATCGCTCTGAAAGAGCGAAAGCGTGACAAGGCAGAGCAGACATATTCCCAGCAGCGCCCCGCAGATCCAGAATTTTTTGCCCGGGGCAGCAGATTTAGTTGTCTTTTTCAAGCGTATCCACCTCAAGGTATTTTTCCGGCTCATCAAGATACTTCCCGATGATTTTTAAGGAAGTGCCGTCCTGCCGCATTTCCTCCAATGTGCGGTCAAGCTCTTCGCAAAGGCCGCGGTCATCGTTGTTTGCAAAGGCAACGCCGATGCCGACCGTCATAAGCGGTTCCTCCAAAATGCGGAACCGGACATCGTAATCCTTCATATACTGCACGATGGATTCCTCGTGCGCGCCCACCGCATCGGCATAGCCCTTTTCCAGAAAGGTGAAGATCAATTCCCTGTGGCCAAGGCTGATGAGGTTGCCGAGCTTAGGGATTCTCTCGTCAGTGCGCTTCAGAAAGATGCTCTCCGGCTTAGTTGTGGACTGAACGGCAAGGTTTTTCCCGGCAAGATCCTGCAGGGTATAGATGTCGCTGCTCTCGTTCACGGCAACGACCTGGCGGCTTGCTATATACGGACCGGCCCACTGGTAATCGTCCAGCCGTCCCTCCATAGAAAAGCAGCCCATGATGCAGTCGATTGCGCCACTCTCAACGAGCTCTTTCTTTTTCTCCCAGTCGATCTGTACGATCTCGACCCGGTAGCCCATCCTTGCGAAGGCCTCGGTGGCAAGCGCAACATCAATGCCGGTCGGGTTGCCGTCCTCATCGAGATAGTTGTACGGCGGGTAGCTGTCACTGCCCAGTTTTATAACAGGCAGGTCAGCCGCTTTGCTGGCGTTGTTTGCAGTGCCGCAGCCGGTAAGAAGTGCGGCTGCCATAAAAAGCGAAATTACAGCAACAAGAATTTTCCTGATTTTCATCACTTGTATCCATTCTGCCCGGCCTATGCCGGGCTTTGCGCATACCAGAATATGTGACCCGGTATGCGGCAGATAAAGATTAAGACAGAATAACAGAGTTATTATAGCACACAATCGTGATTTTTCAAGAGCAGAATGTGAGCGCCGTATCTGTATACGGTAAAGAAAAAGTAAAATATACCCGTGCGGTGCTGTGCATAAGGGTTTGCTACGACATGATGTGACAAATCGCACAAATGTATTTATCACAATGCTGTAATTCTGGCTATAAGAGCAGAAGCAAAATAAATTCCTATATACATATTTACATAGTAGGTAAACGGGCGTATCATACGCCCATCGAATCCAAACAACTACTGCGAAGGGAGAAATCACTATGTACCGTATCAGCAAAATTGCATCCATCATGTGTTGTCGAATGCCGTGCTGCCGGGCAAACTGTATGGCCGCGGTGCATTCGCTCTGTTCGCGCTGCACCGATGTAGAACACCCGCATTGCGGGTGACGCCATACAGTGCTTTTGGTTGTGGTAAGATTTCTGGCATAAAAACGCAGCTGCGATGCAATTAACCGGGGCACGCCGTTTTGTATCCCTGATATTTTTCGCTCAGTTTCTTCGTGTGCGCGTGAAGCAACTCCAGCGCCTCTGTCTGTATGCAGGAAAGGTCTGCTTGGTTTGTATGTGCGAATGCAAGTTTGATTTGCGCACAGGCCAGTGCATGACTATCCGCGATCTTTCGTTCATCCGCTGTTGACAGGAACTTTTGCAGCAATCCTAAATCGCTGCAGTAATGCAGCTCCACCAGCTTTGCCCGGTATTCTAACTCTGCGGGAGTGATTCCCGGGAATCGCTTCATATCAACGGTATGCTGTGCCTCGTGCTTTAAAAGAGATACAAGAAACCGTTCACTTTCAAAATCATACGCCTGCTTGATGCAGTTGATCGTTCCATCGGGCGAAGCCCAGCCGCCCGTACCCTGCTTGCCGAAGGTCAGATAATCCAGCCAACTCCGGAACACGAAGCCTTTTAGAATGTTGACGGTGTATTCGGCTGCACCATCCGGCAATTCGACACGGTAGACGGTCGGAACCGTGTCACGCCAGACATACGGGCCGTAATAGCCCTGTGTTTTCCCGAAAAGCGCATGATAGCCGTTTGCTTCAAACACGGACTGAAGCTGTTCGACTAAAGTATCTTCATCGGCATCCGGCATATTCAGAAGATGCTTCAGCCCGGTCAACAGCTTGTCTGCGGCCGCCGCTTCCGGTGAGCCGCAATAAAAGGTGTCCCGGAAATATACCTGATACAATCGCAAAACAGAGTTGAGCATGTCCGGTATTTCATAGGTGCGGTATATACAATCCTCAAAGATTGCGGTATAGGCGGGAAGAATCTCCTTGTACTCCTCATGGCTGCGCATATAGGCAAGAGCGCCTTTCATGTCTCCGTTGAGAAAAAACTGGCTGATCTGCATAGCTGCTCCCCTTAAAGGCAATCGGCGGTCTTTTATGGTTGGCTGCCGTCATATAAGTTGATTTTCTTTTTATAATACACAAATCCCACAAAATCTGCAAGCGCCCAGCCGATGGGAACGGACCACCAGATGCCGGTCACACCGATGGAGGGCAGGGAGGACAACAGGTAGGCGAGGGCAACACGGGTGCCCAGCGAGATGACAGTAAGCACAACGCTCATGCCCGGCTTACCCAATGCGCGGTAGAGGCCATACAGCAAAAACAGGCAGCCGATACCGCAGTAAAACGAACCCTCAATATGCAGATACCGTACACCCTCACGCAGAATTTCAGTTTCCCCGGCATCGACAAAAAGCAGCATCAGTGGTTTGGCAAAGGCGCAAACAAGAGTGGATAGCACCACGCAGAAAGCGACCGACATCAGGACGGCACTTTTCAGGCCGGAGCGTATGCGGTCGTTTTGCTTTGCACCGTAGTTCTGCGCAATAAAAGTGGAAAAGGCGTTGCCGAAATCCTGCACCGGCATATAAGCAAAAGCATCAATTTTTACGGCAGCAGCAAAGGCTGCCATCACAACGGGGCCAAAACTGTTCACAAGACCCTGCACCATAAGAATACCGAGATTCATCACCGACTGCTGGACACAGGTCAGCGAGGAATAGGAGAATATCTCCCGGATTCTCTGTGTGCGTAAGGTGCGCGGTCTTGCAACCGAGCGCACCTGCGGAAAGCGCACCCATGTGTAGACGGCAATACCCACACCGGAAATATACTGCGCAATCACGGTGGCCTGTGCAGCACCGGCGACCGCCTTGTTTAACCCTACGACAAACCAGAGATCCAGCACGATGTTCAGCACCGAGGAAACCGCCAAAAAGACCAGCGGGATCACCGAATTGCCGATAGCCCTTAAAAACGAAGCAAAAAAGTTGTACAGGAAAATGGCGGGTATCCCCAAAAAGACGATAAACAGGTAGATGTGCATATCGCCCCAAACCTCGGCAGGGACCCGAAGAAAAATGCGAAGTCCGTCAAGGCACGCAAAGGCGATAAGGTTCAAAAGCACGGTGATAAGCACAATGCAATAAAATGATGCGCAGAGGCTTTCCCGCAGGGCGGTTTCGTCCCGCTGCCCGAAATGCATGGAAAACAGTGCGCCGCTGCCCATGCAAAGCCCCAGAATGACCGAGGTCAAAAAGGTCATCAGCGTAAAGGCAGACCCGACTGCCGCCAAGGCGTTTCGTCCTAAGAATTGCCCGACGATGAGCGTGTCAGCGATGTTATAGCACTGCTGCAAAAGATCCCCCAAAATCATGGGGATGGCAAACAGAAGCATCGACCGTACAACGGGACCCTTTGTTAAATCTCGGTTCATAGCGAATCCTCACAAAACGAAAGCTGATAATTACGAATCGAAACTATTATAGCGCGGCAAAGCTGGTGCGTCAACAGCATATTTACTTTTGGAAAGAATGGTGCTATGATACGCATAGAAGGTTTACAGACGGAGGGGACGCTATGTATCTGGACGGGCTGGACGCACTGGATCAGAAAATCGTACAGCTGCTCATAGAAAATGCGCGCATTTCCTACTCGGACATCGGGGAGAAAATCGGCATATCCAGAGTAGCCGTGAAGGCAAGAATCCAGACGCTGGAGCAAAAGGGCATCATTGAGGAGTATACGACCGTCATAAACCCGCAGAAAATCAGCGGTGCGGTGTCCTGCTATTTCGAGATCGAGACAACGCCCGACTGTCTGGCACAGGTCACGCAGATTTTGTACCGGCACGACACGGTCACGCAGATCTACCGCGTGACCGGCAGGGATAAGCTGCATGTTCACGCCGTGGCGGCTTCTGCCGAGGAAATGGAAACCTTTTTGCACACAGTCATCGACACCCTGCCCGGTGTGCAGAGCTGCAGCTGCAATATGATTTTGTCGCGCATCAAGGATATAAAGGGGCTGCGCTTATAAAGGGTGTCTTGCACCATACGGCGCAAAAGGCCATATACCGACCTGACATGCTTGATCCGCGGTTTTCATGCGGGCGATCCGTCCGTGATGCAAAAAAGTGTGCTGCTCTGCAAAAAGTATGGCGTTCAAGTGGGCGCGCATCCGGGCCTGCCTGATCTGCAGGGGTTTGGACGCCGCAAAATGGCGATCTCTCCTGCGGAGGCTGAGGCGGATGTCATCTACCAGATCGGCGCGTTGATTGAAAACGAGGAGGAGGCCATTGCGCGGGTACTGCAGATGGCAAAGCAGGGGACGGTAGGTGCCGTAGACGGAAGTACCGTTGCGCTGCAGGCAGATTCTGTCTGCGTCCATGGGGACGGGCCGAAGGCGCTGGCCTTTGTGCGGAAAATCTCTGCCGCACTGCCCGCTGCTGGTGTAGAGATCAAGGCACAATAGCCGTGATGACCGGCACACCGGAGGCCGGGAGCTTTAGGGCAACACCGCACAATTCCCGCCTTACGGCTTAAGCACCGCTCCGACAGCTGCCGCACCTCACCCGGCAGAATCACCATCGACTGAGTAGGGCTGAGATCAGCGGGTCAGCAGCTCAAAGTGATTCCGCTTCGTGATCAAAAGGCCCTCCTTTTGCAGCTTTGACAGCTCTGCTGACATGGCAGCGCGCTCCACACAGAGAAAATCCGCCAGCTGCTGCCGGTCAAAGGGAATGTCAAAGGAAAGTGCCCCCTGCCGAAGCGACTCGGCAGAAAGATAGGAGAGCAGCTTCTCCCGGGTGGTCCGCTTGCTGATATGCGTAACCTTGTCGTTGAAGATCAATATCTTGTTTGCAAGAACGCTGACGAGATTACGGATAAGCTTTTGGTGATGGTCGCATGCGGCGGGGCAGGCGGTGAGCAGCCGCTTGACATTGAGCAAAAGAATCTCACAATCCTCCTCCGCTACAACGCTGATGTTCAGAATAGCACCCGGGGTGGCGGCGTAAGGCTCGCCAAAAAAATCTCCGGCACTGCATTTTGACAGGATATTGCGATGCCCCCAGAGATCCTCCTGTATCACAAGGGTCGTGCCGGACAGCACGAGGCCCATGACCTCGGTGGAATCCCCGGCGCGGAAAATATAAGACCCGCGCTGACGGGCAATTTCGACTGCTTGTACACAGTGCAGAATGGACAAGATCTCATCCTCATTTAAACCGGCAAAAAAAGGGCAGCTCTGCAGGACAGAAAGATGGTTTTGCATAAAAGAAATCTCCTCGTTTGAAATCAAACATACAGGCTTGCTTTATTATACTATAATAGGGATGCAAAAGCAAAACGATGCAAACCGGGAGGTAAAAATATGATCCGCAAAATCATTCATATTGACGAGGACAAGTGCAACGGCTGCGGTCTGTGCGCAACTGCGTGCCATGAGGGCGCGATTGACATCATTGACGGCAAGGCAAAGCTGGTGCGCGAGAATTTCTGCGACGGTTTCGGGGACTGTCTGCCGGGCTGCCCCACGGGAGCCATCACCTTTGAAGAGCGGGAGGCCCCGGCGTACGATGAGGCGGCCGTGCAGGAAAACAAGAAGAAAAAAGAACTGCAGGAAAAGATGAAGCACCTGCATGAGGGCGGCTGCCCCGGCTCGCGGATGCGTATGCTGGAGCAGGCGGAGGACGCTGGCAGCAATGCCGCCGCGCCGATGCGTCAGGCTCCGCAGCTCCGGAATTGGCCGGTGCAGATCAAGCTGGCCCCCATCAACGCGCCATACTTCAATAATGCAAAGCTTTTGATTGCGGCGGACTGCACCGCCTACGCATACGCGAATTTCCATCAAGAATTTATGCGCGGCAAGGTCACCTTGGTGGGCTGCCCGAAGCTGGACGCTGTGGATTACAGCGAGAAGCTGACCGAGATCATCCGCAGCAATGAGATTCAGGAAGTGACCATCGTTCGAATGGAGGTGCCCTGCTGCGGCGGACTGGAGATGGCGGCGAAAAAAGCACTGCAGGCAAGTGGAAAGTTTATCCCGTGGCAGGTTGTGACGATCTCCATTGACGGAAAGATTCTGGATTAAAATCTGTTTCTGCGGAGCCGGACAATAGGGGAGTGCCGCAAGGAAAGAGGGGCTGCCAGAGCGGCCCCTCTTTCGGAGGATATATGCTGTTATGCAAAGAAAGAGATGACAAGTGCAACCAGAAACCCGACACCGCCGACCAGCGTTTCCATGATGGTCCGGGTCTTGAGGGTGGTCTTTTCGTCCATGCCGACAACTTTTTACCACTTATTTCATAGTGCGATAAGCGTCAGCCAGAAAATTCCGACATAAAATACGGCGTAAAGCAATTTGGATTTCCACGCAAAATCTTCCAGTAAGAATAGATAATCGAATATACCGTAGATTGTCAGTAGTATACCATGAACAGGAAACAGCCTTGTTGAGCCGTCACCAAAAAACATCTCTATAACAAAGGCAATAAATATTGGCGGAAGTATCGTTGCAATGGTGTCAATCACTTCATGCATTTCTCCGGCTTGTTTCCATTGCAGTATTTTACGAAGCCCCATGTAAAGGAAAATTCCAACAAGACTTCCCATTGTATTTATCATAAGGTCATCTATGTCCACAACGCCGGTTTTGAAAACAAACTGTGCTGCCTCAATTAAAAGTGTTGTTAAGAAAGATAATCCAATCGCTTTATATATGCAAAAATTCTTTTGGTAATAGCAGTACACAATGCCGAACGGCACAAACATAACCATATTATAAAGCATATCCCATGAAACAGGGCTGTGGCCATAGCTCAAGTTCTCTCTGATGCTATGGAAAGGCACCATATTGATTGCGTCAATTCGCGTTAGTTGACCACCGATAAGGGTCATAATGATATTAAATCGGGATATACACATGCAAAACACGACTACAAAATACAGTATCGTCATGAGCCGAAAGCCGTTCTTTCTTCTGTTTTTCATGCTCTGGTGCATCTCCTTCTTTTTATAAAGTACCCTTGTTATGCCTCGGTTTCAGCGCTGGCTGGCATTTGCTGCTGTGCGCTTTTGATAAATTCAAGATACAGGCTGTACAGCACTGCACAGACAGGCACACTGAACAACATTCCCAAAACGCCGAACGCCTCACCGCCCAGTGTGACAGCCATCAGCACCAGCAAGCCGGGCAGACCAACGGATTTGCCCACCACCTTAGGGTAAATCAGGTTGCCCTCGACCTGCTGCAAAATCAGCAGGAACACAACAAACCACACCGCCTTGAGAGGGTCGGCCAGCAAAATCAAAAACGCGCCGAGACCGCCGCCGATCCACGCGCCGAACACCGGAATCAGCGCCGTGGCGCCGACAAAGGCAGAAACGGCCCCTGCATACGGGATTCCCAAAATCAGCATACCCAAAAAGCACAAAATCCCGATGATAACTGCCTCGGTAAGCTGGCCGGTCACAAAATTGGTAAAGGTCTGCCTGGTCAGCGATACAATGTGCAGTATCCGCTGTGCGCTTTTTTGCGGCAGCACCGTCACAGCAAGAGCTTTCAGGTGTGCGGAAACGACCTCCTTTTTGGCAAGCAGATACAGCGCAAATACCAGTGCCAGCAGCACATTTACAAGGCTGGAAAAAACCGAGGTTGCCGCCCCCAGTGTCACAGTGATGATACCGCTGCCTTCATCGTGGAGCAGCCCCGTGATTTTATCCATCAACAGATCGGTATCCACCGCATATTCCGGTAAAACGACACCGTATCTAGCAGCAAACTGCACCATGCCTGCCCACCATTGCCCCAGCTTTTCGGCGTAGGTTGGCAGATTGCGCACAAATTCATAGAGAGATTGCTGTACGCTCGGCAGCATCATAAACACCACAGCAAACAAAATGCCCAGCACCAACAGCGTGCTCAGGGTCAGGCATACCGGGCGCGTTAGCTTGTCGGGCGCTTTTTTGCAGATGCGCTGCCAAGCGCGCTCTAAAGGGCAGAGCAAAATGTTAATGACAAAGGCTATGGCACCGCCGATAAGAAACGGGGAGAACACAGCCAGCACCCGGCCCCAAAACTGCAGTACAGCCTGCAAATTTACCAGCGCCCACGCAAATACAATCGTCAGCAGCAACGCGCGGAATATGTAGCGGGCGGTTTCTTTATCCAGAATAACACTGGGGCGGGACGCGGTGATATTTGGCCTGTCCGTTGAGGGAGTGTTTTTTGTCATGGGTTCCTCCATAAAAAATTTCATACATCTATTATAAGCATATCAAAGCCGGACAGGTCAAGAAATTGCAGTAAAAATTCATAAGCTATTTACAAAACCGGCTGCCACTTGCGGAAAGCAAACGCCCGGAGTAAATAAGCCGAAAACGGCTTGTTCACTCCGGGCGTTATTTTTTAGGAGTAGGGGAGAGAAGCCCCTATGATCTGGTGTTATTCCGGCAGACGGCCGTACAACTCCGTCAAATCATGCAGCTTGACGGCCAGACGGTCATTAAAAACACCGCGCTTGGCGCGCCAGCACCAGTTGCCGCCCAAGGTCGAGGGGGTGTTCATGCGGGCTTCATGGCCCAGACCGAGAAGATCCTGCGCCTGCACGATGCTCAGCTCGGCGGCGCTGGCCCAGATGCCACGCATCATGCCCCAGTGGTAGCCCTCCTGTTTGGTCAGGTTGAGGTAACGCACCGCGCGGGCCACATCTTCAGGAGCGGCCGTAGCCATCCAGCCGTTGACCGGCTCGTTGTCATGGGTGCCAACATAGGCAATGCTGTTCACCGGGTAGCCGTGGGGGCGGTAGTCGCCGCCGTCGCGGCTGTCAAAGCCGAATTCCAGCACCTTCATGCCGGGGTAACCGCATTTGCGCAGCAGGGCATTGACATCCTTGGTCAGAAAGCCGAGATCCTCGGCAATGATGCGAGGCTCACCGAGTTTTTTCTTGATAGCGGCAAACAGTGCATAGCCGGGGCCGGTGCGCCAGCGCCCACCCTCCGCCGTTTTGTTGCCGTAGGGGATGGCATAGTACCCGGCAAATCCGCGGAAATGGTCAATGCGCACCACATCATAGATGCTGCACATGTGCCGGATGCGCCGTACCCACCATGCATAGCCGTTTTGCGCCATAGCGTCCCAGTCGTAGAGCGGATTGCCCCACAGCTGTCCTGTGGCGGAGAATCCGTCCGGCGGGCAGCCTGCCACCTCGGTAGGGTTGAGATCGGCATCAAGCTGGAAATCCTGCGGGCTGCTCCAAACATCGACACTGTCAAGCGCGATATAGATGGGCAGATCCCCGATGATCTGGATATGCTTGTCGTTGGCGTATGCTTTCAGTGCCTGCCACTGGGTGTAGAACAGGTACTGCACAGCCTGCCAAAAGGCAATGTCTTTGGCATAGGTCCTGCGGGCAGCCTTCAGGGCGTCCGGCTCACGCTGGCGCAGGGGATGCTCCCATTCCTGCCAGCAGGCACCGCCGTGTGCGTCCTTCAACGCCATGAACAGTGCGTAGTCCGGCAGCCAGAAGCGGTTTTTCCTGACGAAATCCCGGTAATCGGCCGGGGGTGACGCCAGCAGACGCTCACAAGCAGTGCGCAGTACGGCGTAGCGCTTCTCATACAGGACACCGTAGTTGATCTGCTCCGGTGTGCATTGCCAGTCGATGTGCTTGTACTCTTTCGGCTTCAGCAGCCCCTGCGCCGCGAGGGTGTCAAGGTCGATAAAATAGGGGTTGCCTGCGTAGGTGGAGAAGGATTGGTAGGGGCTGTCACCGTAGCTTGTCGGGCAGATGGGTAAGATCTGCCAGTATGCCTGCCCCGCTTGGGATAAAAAGTCTACGAATTGCCGTGCCTGCTGCCCCATGGTACCAATGCCGTAAGGGGAGGGCAGGCTGGAAATGGGCATTAAAATGCCGCTTGCTCTCATCCGGAAAACCTCTTTTTCTTACGGGGAGAGTTTCGTTACGCTCTCTCCCTCAATGAGTTCAAAAGGAACCACCTCATGCACGGCGGTGCCGGGTTCCTTGATTTTTTGCAGCAGAATTTTGGCACTGCGCAGGGCCAGCTGCTCTTTATTCTGGCGGATGGTCGTCAGGCGGGGGACGCTGTACTGCCCAAGGGCGATGCCGTCATACCCCGTGACGGAGATATCCTGCGGGACGCGCAGACCGTGATCCTGCAAGGCGCGTATGGCACCCAGCGCCATTAGGTCCGACATGGCGAACACAGCGGTAATATCCGGGGCAGTCTCCAACAGATGCTCCATCGCCTTGTAGCCGTCTGCAAGGGAAAAGCGCGCATGGGCATACTGCTTATCCGTAGAGAACGGCAGCCCCAGACGCAGCATGGCCCCCTGCACACCGGCCAGACGCGATAAGCTGGGTCTTGACAGGGTGGGATCACCGCCGATCACGCCGATGCGGCGGTGGCCATGATCGTACAGATACTCGATCATACGGTCGGCAGCTGCCATATCGTCAACCGTCACGCTGGACAGATTGGAGATCTGCAGGCTGGCGGCACTGTTGGTCAGCAGCACACAGGGGATGCGCAGGCTTTCCGGCTCGGTCGTAAAATACTCAAGGTTGGAGCCCAGAAACATAATGCCGTAGGGCTTGCGCTCGGCACAGATACGCCGGGCCTGTGCGACCTCGTTGGCTTCCTCATCGATATAGTAGACAGTGGGTACATAACCGCGGTTGGCGATCTCGCTTTGCAGCTGCTCCAGAATACCTGCGAACAGCATATTCTGGGTACCCTTTACGATCAGGACGATGCCGTCATTTGCCTGCTGCTTTAAGTGCTTGGCGTTGGCGTTGGGCTCGTAATTATGGCGGTTGACTACCTCCATTATGCGCCGGCGGGTATCCTCGCTGATGCCGGGGGCGTTGTTCAGCGCCCGCGACACTGTGCCGACTGCGAAGCCGGATTCCCGTGCAATGTCTTTGATCGTCATGGTGAAGCCTTCTTTCGGTTGTGATCAACCCTTGACTGCACCGGCCACCACGCCGTCAATGATGTACTTCTGGCAGACGAGGTAGAGCACGATGACCGGAAGAACCGTAATCATGATGCAGGCCATCATGGGGGCCATTTCTACCTTGCCGTAGCTGCCGCGGAAATACTGGATCGCCATAGGAATGGTGCGGTAGGTTTTGATATCCAGCACCAGCGTGGGGAGCAGATAGTCGTTCCACACCCACATGGTTTCAAGAATAGCGGTGGAGATCATCGTGGGCTTGAGGATCGGGCAGACCACCTGAAAGAAGATCTGCAGGGGATTGCAGCCGTCAATCATGGCGGCCTCCTCAATGGCGATGGGCATGCTCTTGACAAAGCCGGTGAACATAAACACCGCAAGGCCTGCGCCGAAGCCCAAGTAGATGATGCAGATATTGTAAGGATTGTTGAGCTTTAAGGTGTCAGCCGTCTTGGCCAGCGTGAACATGACCATCTGGAACGGTACGATCATGCTGAACACGCACAGATAGTACATACCCTTGGACAGCACACCCTGCACGCGGGTAATGTACCACGCGCACATTGAGCAGCAGAGCAGGATAAGTGCGACAGAGCTGACTGTGATAATAAAACTATACCAGAAAGAGGACAAAAAGTCCATCTCCTGAATGCCGTAGATATAGTTCTTTAAGCCCACAAAGGTATCTGCATTGGGCAGCTCAAAGGCGTGGGTAGTGGTGATGGCGCGCTCAGTCTTTAAGGAGTTCATCAGGATCATGAATACCGGGTACAGCCATGCCACGCACAAAATACCCAGCAAAACGGACAATACCGCATTGATACGGCGGTCTTTTTTTGTTGCACCCATTATTGCTGAACCTCCTTAGAACGAGTGGCCTGCAGCTGGATCAGCGAAATCACGACCACAAACAGGAAGAATACGACAGCCTTTGCCTGACCGATGCCCTTCCACTGGGGTCCGGAGCGGGCATAGAAGGTATCGTAAATATTGTACGCCAGCATCATCGATTGCTTGGCAGGCTCGCCGGCGGTCAGAGACAGGTTCTGGTCGAACAGCTTGAAGGAGTTGGTCAAGGTCAGGAAGGTGCAGATGGTAACGCTCGGCATAACCATGGGGATCTTGATCTTGAACAGGATCTGGCGGGAGGTAGCGCCGTCAATGCGGGCAGCCTCGATCAGGTCGGTGGGCACATTCTGCAGGCCGGCAATGTAGATGATCATCATATAACCGATCTGCTGCCAGCACATCAGAACGATCAGGCCCCAGAAGCCGTAAGTGGCATTCAGCGCCAGCAGCGGCTTGCCCCAGGCGGTCAGAAGGCCATTGAGCAGGATCTGCCAGATGTAGCCCAGAACGATACCGCCGACCAGATTCGGCAGGAAAAAGACGGTACGGAATGCATTGGTGCCGCGCATGCCGCGGGTCAGCAGCAGGGCAATACCGAAGGCCAGCACATTGATCAGCACGGTGGACACCACGGTAAAGGCGGCGGTGAACCAGAACGCATGCATGAAGGTGTCATCGGACCAGATCATTTTATAGTTGCTGAGTCCCACAAAGGAGACATTTTTAACGGTCGTGAATTTGCAGAAGGACAACCCTGCGCCCCATATAAACGGCCAGACAAAGCCGATAATAAAGGCAATAAGGGTGGGCAGCACAAATACGGGCCAATAGCGCTTTATTGCTTTTTCCATGGAAAAGCACCCCTTACTTTCAAATAAAAAAAGCGGGGTGGGCGAATTTCGCCCGCCCCACTTATCGGTGTCTTAAGGAATTATTTTTACGCAGCAGCGTTCAGAGCAGCCTCGGTAGCCCAGCCATCCACGAAAGCGGAGACAACAGCGTCCCAAGTGCCGGTACCGGCAGCGTAAGCGGTCAGAGCAGAACCAACGCCGTTCTTCCAGTTCTCAGAGGGCATGGTGGAGAAGCACCAGGCCACAGGGGTCTTGCCGGCAGCAGTCAGAGCGTTGTCGACCTTGACGAACAGGTTGGGGGACTCAACAGCCTTCTTGAAGGGGATAACAAAGCCCATGTCGTTTGCCATGGCAGCGGTGCCCTCCTCAGAGGTGACGCACCAGTACATGAAGTCCAGCGTAGCCTGAATGTCATCGGCATTGGCTTCCTTGTTGACGCACCAGAAGTTCTCAGTACCGGTGCACAGACCCTGATTGGCTTCATCGCCGACGCCAATGTAGATGGGCAGCATGGTCAGATCTTCATCGGTGAAGGGCTTGCCATCGCCAACGAGGTTGTTATACTCCCAAGAACCATTCTGGAAGAAGACGGCCTCGTTGTTCAGGAACTCGTTGCGGCTGTCATCACCGGTCTTGCCTGCCAGCTCAGCGGGATCGCAGGTGGAGTTGTTGATGTACAGGTCAAAGATGTTCTTGTAATCGTCGAGGTAGGTGCCCTTGATGGCATCGGTGGTGTCAATGCCGTCTGCCTGATACTCAAAGTAGATGGGCAGGTTGGCCAGATGGGTCTTGTAGCGCCAGTCAGAGGAACCGTCCATGCCAGCGGAGGTGAAAGCGGCGAAGCCAAGCTCGTCCTTGCGGGCGGTGATGTCCTCAGCAACCTTCTTCAGGTCGGCAAAGCTCTTGATGTCCTCAGCCTTGTAGCCAGCCTTCTCGAGCAGGGTGGTGTTGGTGATCAGGCCGTAGCTCTCGATAACGTAGCCAATGCCGAGGGTGGCGTCGCCGTCCTTCAGAGCGTAGGAATCACTGGTCAGCTCACCAGCAAGAGGAGTGCCGGACAGGTCATAGCAGTAATCCTTCCAGCTGGCCAGACCGACGGGGCCGTTGACCTGGAACAGGGTGGGCGCATCGCTCTTGGCCATCTCGCTCATCAGGGTGGTCTCATACTGACCGGAGGCGGCGGTAACGACCGTTACGGGAACACCGGTCTCCTCGGTGTACTTCTTGGCCAGATTCTGCCAAGCCTCATCCTGCTCGGGCTTGAAGTTCAGGTAGTAAACCTTGCCTGCGGCGGTAGAGGTAGCGGCGGCGCTGCTAGCAGCTTCACTGGAAGCAGCGGCTTCACTGGAAGCAGCGGCAGTGCTGCTGGAGCTGGCGGCGCCACCGCCGCAGCCAACCAGCAGACCGGCAGTCATAGCGGCTGCCAGGGTCAGGGATAAAGTCTTTTTTGTCTTCATGTTTTTTCCTCCTTCTAAAGAAAAACATTTTGAAACAAATTTGTGTGTCCGCTCCGGAAACGGTTCCGTATCGGATTGACATAATAATATCCCAATTCCAATGAAAAATCAATAGAAAAATAGCAAAAACAACTAACTTTGTTGAATTACACGAAGAATTGCATTGTGATTTGGTAAATATAGCCAAAGAATTGTGGCGTGATCGCGGAAACGGTTCACCGACGCAGGCAAAAAGCTGACCGCCACGCAGACAGAAGGATTCCTATCCATTGTTTCGATGCAATCACAGTATCTCATTGCAGAAAGAATTCCTATTATTTCCGGTATTCCCGTGGCGTCATCCCAAAATGCGCTTTAAACTCTCTATTAAAATAGGAGAGGTTTTCAAACCCGCACTGCTCGGAAATGCTCAAAATGGTGTCCTCTGTTGTGCGAAGTGCCTCGGCGGCAGCGTTGAGACGATATTCCCGCAAAAAGATGATAAAGGTCTGTCCGGCCATCTGGCGGAACCACCGCATAAAGTGATTGGGGCTGCACTGACACAGCGCGGCGGCGTCCGCCACACAGACAGGCTCGCTGTAATGGGCCGAAATCCATTGCAGTACCGCCCGCAGCCGCTGGGTGCTTGCCTTTTCAGCGGGGGGCAGCGCCTTGCTTTGGGCAATCAGCAGCGCCAAAAAGCGCAGCAGCGCCCCCTTGATGCAAAGCTCATAGCCAAACTGCTTGCAGCGGTTGGCCTCCTCGGCCTCCTTGAGGCAGTCGGCAGCCTGCGGATACCAAACCTCGTCCGGGGTGATATGCTCCGGCAGCGCGAGCCGCCCGCTTTGCAGCGGCAGCAGATATTTTTCCGCACAAAGATCCTCCGCACCGCCGAGAAGCTCAACATCGAAGATGATGTTTTCGTATTCCATCGTGCAGCTTTCGGCCTGCCGTATCGCGTGAAGGGTGCCCGGCGTCAGCACAAAGATGTCCCCGCTTTGTGCCGCGCAGACCTGCGCACCGGTCTGCACAAGGCCGCTGCCGCGCTTTATATAGATCAGCTCCATGCTGTCCTGCCAGTGTACAGCCACCTGCCGAAAGTCCCCCGGTATCGTGCAGGGGTAGATATTGAACGGAAATCGCACTTCGCCATGGTGCTTGGTTTCCTGCAGAGAAGATCGATTGTCCATGGTTTTTCCCTCCTGATGTTAGGATAGTACCATATTTTGCAGTGAATGCGCAAGTTTTTTCTTGTTTTGTGTGGTATACCTTAGGTACAGAGAGAAACTCTGGTCGTCACAGTAAAGGAGGACTTGTTTATGAACTTTACCGAAATGCTGCAAAGCTACACCGGCAAACCGCTGGCTGACTGCACGAATCAGGAGCTGTATCTGGCCCTGCTGGAGATCGTCCGGCATAAGAGTGCCGATAAGGTGCAGCCTGTCACTGGGCGTAAACTGTATTATATCAGCGCCGAATTTCTGATCGGCAAGCTGCTGTCCAATAACCTTATCAATCTGGGTCTCTACGATGATGCCCGCGCTGCCCTCGCCGCTGCAGGCAAGAGCCTTTCTGAGATTGAGGAGGTCGAGCCGGAGCCGTCTTTGGGCAACGGTGGTCTGGGCCGTCTGGCGGCCTGCTTCCTCGATTCGCTGGCAACGCTTGGCCTGCCGGGTGACGGCGTAGGTCTGCGCTATCATTTCGGCCTGTTCCATCAGTCCTTTGAGAACGGTCTGCAGAACGAGAAGCCCGATCCGTGGCTTACCGCCCACAGCTGGGCAGAGAAAACCGACATTACCTATCCCGTGCAGCTGGCCGGCAAAGAATACACAGCCCGCCTGTACAAGCTGGCTGTCACCGGCTACGGCGCGCGCACCAATACGCTGAATCTTTTCGATCTGGACAGCATTGATGAGAGCATCGTGCATGACGGCATTGCCTTTGACAAGACCGACATTGACAAGAACCTCACGCTGTTCCTCTACCCGGACGATTCCGATGAGGCAGGCCGCCGTCTGCGTGTGTACCAGCAGTACCTGATGGTCTCCGCCGGTGCGCAGCTGATCCTTGCAGAGTGTGCTGCGCGCGGCTGCGATTACCACGATCTGGCAGATTACGCAGCCATCCAGATCAACGATACCCATCCGAGCATGGTCATTCCTGAGTTGATCCGTCTGCTGGGCGAGAAGGGCATCGAGTTTGAGGAAGCCGTTGAGATCGTCACCAAGACCTGCGCCTACACCAACCATACGATTCTGGCAGAGGCGCTGGAGAAGTGGCCGCGCGCTTATCTGGATGCCGTTGTGCCGCAGCTGATGCCGATCATTGAAAAGCTGGACGAGCTGGCCCGCACCCGCACCGAGGACGAGAGCCTTGCCATTATCGACAAGGATGATCGGGTACACATGGCGCACATGGACATCCACTTTACCCACTCCACCAACGGCGTGGCAGCCCTGCACACCGAGATCCTGAAAAACTCCGAGCTGCACGGCTTCTATGAGCTGTACCCCGAGAAGTTCAACAACAAGACCAACGGCATCACCTTCCGCCGCTGGCTGCTGGAATGCGACCCGCGCCTGACGCAGGTGCTGGAAAAGCACATCGGCTCCGGCTTCCGCAAGGATGCCGCCGAGTTGGAAAAGCTGCTGGCGTTTGCAGGCAACGAGGTCGTGCTGAATGAGCTGACCGCCGTAAAGACCGCCAACAAGCAGGAGCTGGCAGACTGGCTGCTGCGCACCCAGAATGTCACGGTGAACACGAAGGCTGTCTTTGATATTCAGTCCAAGCGCCTGCATGAGTACAAGCGCCAGCAGCTGAACCTGCTCTACCTCATCCACCAGTATTATGAAATCAAGGCAGGGCACCTGCCCGCTGTGCCGCTGGTCAGCATCTTTGGCGCCAAGGCGGCACCGGCCTACATCATCGCCAAGGACATCATCCACGCACTGCTGACCTTCTCCAAGGTTATTGCGCAGGACCCCGAGGTTTCCCCTTGGCTGCAGGTGGTGTTTGTCGAGAATTACAATGTGACGGCAGCCGAAAAGCTGATTCCTGCATGTGATCTGTCTGAGCAGATCAGCCTTGCCTCCAAGGAGGCATCGGGCACCGGCAACATGAAGTTCATGCTCAACGGCGCGCTGACCCTTGGCACGATGGACGGCGCGAATGTCGAGATCAGCCAGCAGGTCGGGCAGGAGAATATTTATATCTTCGGTCAGACCTCCGATCAGGTCATCCACCGCTACGACGCCGGGGACTATGTTGCTGCCCAGTGGTATGAAGGTGACCCCAACATCCGCCGCGCCGTGGATTTCCTGACCAGCCCGCAGATGCTGGCCGCCGGGCATGAGGAAAACCTCAAGCGCCTGCAAAATGAGCTGATCCACAAGGATTGGTTCCAGACTCTGCCGGACTTCAACGCCTATGTTGTTCGCAAGGGACAGGCGCTCAGCGACTACGCCTGCGACCCGATGGGCTGGCGGCGCAAGTGCCTTATCAACATTGCTAAGGCAGGCTTCTTCTCCAGCGACCGCACCATTGCGGAGTACGACCGCGACATCTGGCATCTGGGCAAATAATACCAAATCGAGTAGGAGGCTTTCTTAAATAGAGAGCCGACCTCTCACACCACCGCGCGTACCGAGCGCACAATACAAAAGAGGCATTCCGGCGATGCCTCTTTTGTTGTTGTGGGAGAAGATGGATTCCCTGTGGCGGTCACAGCGTTTTGAAGCGGGTGGGGGGAGATGCCGTATTCCTGCTTGAAGGCCCGACCCATGGATGCCCAGTGCCTACAATAAGAAGGAGAGTTGAACCTATGAGCGAGCAAAAATATCTGCGCGAGACCCCCTGCGGCACGATCTGCGGCACCGACTGCCAGTGGCCCGGCGTGGTTGCCTATAAGGGGATTCGCTACGCCACAGCCGAGCGCTGGACTTACCCCGAGGCTGTGACCCACTGGGACGGCGTTTATGAAGCCACCGCCTACGGTGCCTGCTGCTACCAGCCGCGCTCCTTTTACAATGAGGCCGAGATGCCGAAATTGGTCTGGACGATGCTGACCAACAAAGCGGTCGGCGAATAACCGCTGTATAAGCAATGCGCACACGACTCTCAACGAGAATTGTGTGCGCATTGTTTTTTGCATTTCTACATCAATTATCACGACAAAAAAGCCGTATGCCGGCAATTCCGGCATACGGCAATGGGGATACGATACGGGATTTTACTTCTTGATCTTGATCAGCTGGGCGTTGATGCTGTTCAGGAACTTATCACCCAAGGAGGAATCGGGCATCATCTCGCACATGACCTTGGGGCTCATCTTCTTGAGCATATCCCACATGCCGACACCCGGCTCGATGGAGAAGTTGGTGGTCAGCTTGACGGCTTTTGTCACGATGGCAAAGGCTTCCTCACTGTGGGAAAGGTCTTCGAGACTGTCGTTGACATTGTAGTAGCCCTCGGGGAATTCCATCGGCGCATCCAGATCCAGACTGCCTACCTGCTGGAACCAGTTGGCAACGCCCTCGACATGCTCGGTGAATTCGGGCAGGACGTAGCTGGCGGGCTCCTTCTCCACCTTTTCCAGCGTGATGCAGTCGCGGGCATCCTCGGTGATGGCCATCAGGGTGTTGAAGCCGGGCTGCAGGGCAACCTCAAAGCGGAAGATACGGTGAGCCTGCTGCTTGCCGAGCTCCTTGCCGTTCAGGAACAGCGTGACCTCGTCCTGATTGGAGTAAACCTTGACCTCGATGGTCTCGCCGGCGCGCTGGGCATAGCGGCGGCCCACGATGTGAACCATCGGCTCCTGAGACCAGTACGCCTGATAGAGGTAGAAGCTCTCCTTGCGGGTCTTACGGTCGATGGTAACCAGACCCTTGTTGTTGCGGCCGCCGACGCCGCCCTCGTTACGGGCTGCGCAGCCGAAGTCGAACATATTCCAGACATGGGAGGCCCAGACCCAAGGACGCTCCTCAAAGACCTGCGCCATATGCTCATGGTAGAGGGTCTGGTACTCCTCGCTGTAATCCTTGCGCTGCGGGTTGCTGCTGTGCCAGTTCACAATGCCCTCACAGCCGTACTCGGACACGCCAAGGCAGATGTCAGGGTGCTCGGCATGGAATTTATCCAGCCACGGGCCGTTGTCCTCGATCTTGCCGCCGTACCAGCCAAAGTAGTGGTTGTAGCTTTCCACATCGGTGATGTGGTGCATGGGGCCCTCGGTCGGGGTGTGGGAAACATGGGCGATGGTAGTCAGGCGGGTCGGGTCAAGCTCCTTGACCAGCTTCTGCAGGTCGTGGTGACGATCGACCAGCTCCTGACTGATGCCGCCGATGAGGATCTCGTTGGAGATGCCCCAGAACATGATGGAGGGGTGGTTGTAGTTCTGAATGACCAGCTCCTTCATCTCCTGACGGCAATGCTCATGGGCAGCGTCACCGGGCTTGAATACGCTGATGAAGGGGATCTCAGCCCAGACGGCGAAGCCCAGCTGGTCGCAGGCATCGTAGAAGTCCTGGCTGTGCTGATAGTGGGCCAGACGAATCGTGTTGGCGCCCAGATCCTTGATGATCTGCGCGTCCTCATAATGATCCTCAGCGGTCAGGGCATTGCCCTTGTACAGGCGGTCCTGATGGCGGGAAACGCCGCGCAGCGGGGTAGCCACACCGTTGATGGAGAAGCCGCCGTCAGGGGTGACCGCAAAGCTGCGCACACCGGCGTTGAGGATGATCTCGTCATAGGTCTCATTGCGGCGGTTCAGACGGGCGGTGACGGTGTAGAGGTTCGGCTCGTCCATGCTCCACAGCACGGCCTCGGGGACATGCAGGGTGACAGCGGTGTTGTCAGAGGGGCGCACGGCACCGGCAATCTCCCAGCCGTAGGGGTCCTCAAGAATGTACTGGACGGTAAAGTCGTCACCGGCGTTGGTGACAAAGGCCTGCACGGTGAAGTCCGCGCCGCCGTCCTCGGTCGGCTTGGGGGTGACCATGATGCCGGGGCCGCCGTAATAGTCCAGATCAAAGTGGGTCTCGGGGACGCTGATCAGGTTGACACCGCGGTACAGGCCACCGTAGAAGGTAAAGTCAGCGGAGGCGGGGTACATCGTGGGGGTATCCTCGTTGCTGACCTCAATGCTGATCTCGTTGTCACCGGCAACGCAGAGGTCGGTGATGTCCGCGCGGAAGCAGGAGTAGCCGCCCTCATGGGTCACGGCGTCCTTGCCGTTGATACGCACGGTAGCCTTCAGGGCTGCGGCGGGGATCTCAACATACAGACGGCCACCGGCCAGCGGCTGGGTGGGCGCCTTGAAAGTGCGGGTGTAGACTGCAGTGGTGCGCAGATAGCTGCCGTTGCCGTCCATGCCGTCTACGGCGTTCCATGTATGGGGCAGGTTGACGGTCTCGGTCTCACGCTCACCCTTGGGGAAGCTGAGGGTCCAGCCCTGATTGAGGGAATACAGGTTTCTCATGAAAAAATCTCCTTTCGGTGTTTGCCTTAGGGGCTTTGTTCTTGTCTCATTCTGTAACCAGTGTACCATGAAAGCAGCAGGGCAGGGTAGAACATTTTTAAGACGGAATCGTATTTTTTTGCTGTGATTTCTCACATTTTCCTATGTGCAAGGTGCAGATCAATGGCCCAGCATTGCTTTTTTCTCGCGTCGGTATTGGGTCGGCGTAGTGCCGAGCTGTTTTTTGAAGATCTTGGTAAAGTAGTTCACATCCAGAATACCGACTGCAGCAGCCACGGCGGCAATGCTGCGGTCGGTTGTGGCCAACAGCACGGCTGCACGGTCAACACGCTGGGAGTTGATGTAATCCACAATGGTGGTGCCGGTGTCCTGCTTAAAGAGACTGGACAGGTACGACGGGCTGATAAAGCACATAGCGGCAAGGCTTTTCAGCGACATCTGCTCAGCCAGATTCAGGTTGATATGGTTGATGACCTTTTGCACAAGCGGCGTATAATTCTTGACCGAGTAACGCTGCACATAGGCGCAGTACTGGCGTACCATGTCCCAGACCATCGAGGTGTCGTTCAGATCTGTGATGGCCTCGATCTGCGCGGCATAGCGGGCGGATATCTTGTCGATATAATACGGGTGTACCTTGCCGCGCTCGATTGCCTTGCGCATCAGGGTGTTCATAATGGTCATCTTGGTCTTGATCTGGTACAGTGTGCCGTGGAACCGCCCGTTGTAGGTATACCGCCCCATCTGGTGGCAGACATTGAGGGCGGCGTCCACATCTCCGCGGCTTACGGCATCGATCAGCCTGTTTTCTGCGGCGTAGCGCTCCTCCAGCATGGACTGCGGCAGCTCCTGCTCAAAGCTCGGTTCCCGAAAGCATCGTGTGTCGAGCGCAATGTTCAAGGGCAGGAACTCCCGCTTTTCGACCACGCGGTATTCATCGGCGGGCATCATCAGGCCCACGATCGTACTGATGGTAGAGACAAAGTGTTCGCTCTGCACCACGCGCACACTGCTGTAATAGCTCTGCACGACCTCGCAGGCTTCCTCCCCAATATACTTGCGTATCCAGTCGCTGGGTTCCTTTGTGCGGGTGCCGTTGGTCCAGGGACCCATCACGAATACAGCCTCCGGCTCATCGGGGATGCGGAACATCGCGTAATGCAGTTCAAATATATCCTCTGAAATGGTCAGCACATGCTCAGCGGTGTTTTCAATCAGCAGTTTGCCGAACGCCTCCCAATCAAACTGGGGATCCAATGCCTTGCGCAGACCATAGTCAAAGTCCTCCAGCCCGGTAAAGGGGGCAGCGACCCGCAGGCATTTGATATCATAACCGGTGGCCAGTCTTTTCAGCACAAGCAATGGGTCCAACTGCATAAAAGACACCTCACATCATAAATTTCTGCTTTCATTATAGCGGATACCGCCGTGCCTTGCAAGGCATACCAAACAACCGACCGCAGCGCAATTTTTGCATGCAGCGGTCGGTTGTTACAGGCATAGTTATTTTTTGCGGTTGCGGTGTTCTGCCACATAGCGCATGATGGGCGGCATGACAACCGCCAGCAAAATCAGCACGGCCAGCACCCAGCCGCTCGGGGTTTCATGGTTGGGGTTGAACAGCAGTTGCATAATATCCATAGTAAGCAGCCTTTCTTGTAGAGATTACAGTTCGATCATACCGTTTTCATCCGGCGGCATCGGAATGACCGTTATGGCATCAATGATGGTCATGGCAATGGAAATACCCGTCCAGCAGGTGAGCAGATAGAATATGCCGGTCACCCATTGTTTGGCATAGAAGCGGTGTGCGCCAAAGATACCTAAAATGCACAAACGAAGGTAGGTTTTGCGGCTGACCTTTTGCTTTACACGGTTGGCGCGCACATTGAAAAACGCATCAATGGCGTGCCAGATCGGGCCGTGCCTGCCGGTGTCCGCAATACCATTTTCCTCCCGCAGAGAGTTGAGCTGATCCTGCGCAATGGCAATATCAACAGCAGTCGGCTTTTCGTTCTTCTCGGATGTCCGGTTCTGATCGTTCAAGTTTGTATCTCTCCTAACAAAAGAAAGAAGCCGCACCGCCGAGGCGGGCGGCTTCCTGTGTGAGCTGCTTTAAGTATACTATAGGGAGGACTGCTGTGTCAATTAAGCCTGCTCGCTCATAGCTGCAGCCTTGATCTTGACGATCTGGTCCTGAATCTCAGCCATCTTTTCCTTGCTCAGGGGGTAGAACTTCATGGCAATCAGGTTGCAGATCAGGCCAAGGGAGATCATACCGAAGGCGAGGAAAACAATGCCGGCGCGCAGCTGCGGGGTGACAACGTCGCCCAAGCTGGGGTTGTGGTCAACAAAGCCGCAGGCGGCAAAGACAATACCGGCGATCATAGGGGCGAAAGAAGAAACCAGCTTGTCAACAAAGCTGAACAGGGTGCCCATCAGACCGGGAACATAACGACCGGAACGATAGACTTCGTAGTCGGCGCAGTCAGCGGTCATGGGGATGACGATATTGCCGGAAATACCCTGGCAGCCGGCCAGCAGAACAGACAGACCAATGTGGGCGATTGTGAAGAAGCCCCAGTTCAGAGCACCGGTGGCAGGGTCGGTGGTCATGGTGGTAGGATCGCCGAAGAACCACAGGCAGCCCAGCAGGATGTTAATGATCAGGCCGCCGATGGAGCCGATGACCATAGCTTTTTTCTGACCCAGACGGGTAGCCAGCAGAGAAACGGAGAGGAAGGTCAGGATAACGCCGGGAACCATGGTCAGGGCGGTAACAGTACCCTGCAGCTTGATAGAGCCGGCCATGCAGGCGAACATGGCAACGCCAACGGCACTGGACTTGGCTTGTGCGCCGAGCTTGTCAGTAGAGGCAGACAGAATCAGCATCTGAATGGCGCGGTTGTTCTTGAGGGTATCCCAGTAGTCTTTGAGACCAATCTTGACAGCCTTGCCGGTGCCGAAGAACTCGGGACGATCCTTGGGGGTGATGGCAATGACAGCAATGATGGTGAAAAACAGAGACATAAAGGCAGACAGCATCCAGAACTCGTGGAAGAACTCAACAGAGGTGTAGTTGCCAACATCGGCGTACTTGTCGGCAATGTTGGAAACGATGATGGCGAGCGCAGTAAACAGAACGGTGTTGAACACGCCATCGAAGGAGGCAAACATGGGGCGCTGCTTCGGGTCGTTGGTCAAGCAGCTCTGGGCGCTCTTGGTAACAACGCACTGGCAGGTGTAGCCAAGATAGAACAGGCAGCACATAACGAGGAAGAAGGCAAAGCGGACGGGACCCTCGGGCAGCTTGTGGGTGACGTGGAACATGATGTAGCTGGTCACGAACAGAACAGCCTGACCGATGACGATAAACGGACGGTTCTTGCCGAACTTGCCGTTGGTCTTGTCAACCATAAAGCCAACGAACGGGTCGGTGACGCCGTCCCACAGACGCATCATCATCAGGAAGCTGGAGGCGATTACCATGCTGACGCCGACAAAGCCCAGCAGGTAGAAGGTGCAGTAGTTCATGAACATCAGGTAGACGTTCGTGGCGGTGTTGTTCATGGCGAAGCCCGCAATACGCCAAAGCGGAACGCGGTGAATGCCGTTGCTTTCGTAGTCCTTGTCGTAATACTTGTCAGGCAAGGTTCTCATTGTAGCCATAGTTAATTACTCCTTCTTTTTCGTGTTGCGCCCGGCAGCCTGCGGCGCGGTGGGCGCATCGGGGGCAGAGACCGATGCGCCTTGCTGCAGGCAGGGCTGGCAACTTTGTGTCTATATTATGAATACATTTTTACAAAAGCGTTAGTAATATCTTTAGGTTTTAGAGTAAAAAACGCTTATTATTCCCCGTGTGTATAAAACTTTTGTATATTGTTCACAAAAGCATGCTTGTGCATTATATAATGTAGCTGCTTGTATGATTTCAGCCGTTACTGTAAAATTGTACGGTTTTGCCGCAAAATCCTACTCACGCCAGAAGATACGGCTGTGGCATAATGAAGATGACAATAGCAGTGCAGCTGCGGCTGCCGGGCAGAACTGCGCCAAGTATCGTTTTTACAAGGAGAAAATACCATGCAAGACAAATCTTTGCTGTACCCCTGTGAATCCAGCGCCCGCCGTGTAGTCAGCCTCGACGGCATGTGGCGTTTCGCCTTCGACCCGCAGGGTCAGGGTGTGGACAAGGGCTGGACGATGGCCCTGCCCGAGAGCATCACCATGCCGGTGCCTGCATCGTTCTGCGATTTCTTTACCGATAAGGACTCCCGCGAGTATTGCGGCGATTTCTGGTACGAGACCGACTTTTTTGTCCCCGGCGAGTGGGAGGGCAAGGACATCGCCGTTCGCTTCGGCTCGGTGACCCACCATGCCCGCATCTTTGTAAACGGTGTCGAGGTCACAGCGCGTGAGGGCGGCTTCCTGCCCTTTGACGCTGCCGTCACCGACATCGTGCGCTATAACCAGCATAACCATCTGGCCGTTCTGGCAAACAATGAACTGAATGAGACCATGCTGCCCGCCGGACGCACGACCACCCTGTCCAACGGCAAAAAAATGGCCATGCCTTACTTTGACTTTTACAACTATGCCGGCATCCACCGCCCTGTCAAGCTGATGGCGCTGCCCAAGGAGCGCGTACTGGACTTCAGCGTAGTACACAGCATCAGCGGCACCGACGCCGATGTTGCCTACACCGTTACAACGAACGGTGACCATGCCGTCTGCGTGGATGTGTATGACGGTGCAGAAAAGGTCGCACATGCCGATGGCAAGAGCGGCACGCTGCATATTGAGAATGTCAGGCTGTGGAATGTCCACGCTGCCTACCTGTACAGGTTTGTCATCCGCATCACCGATGGCGAGACCGTTGTGGACGAATACCATGAGAAGATCGGCATCCGCACCTTTGAGATCAAGGACGGCAACTTCCTTTTGAACGGCAAGGCCGTCTATCTGCGCGGCTTCGGCAAGCATGAGGACGCCGACATCCGCGGCCGCGGTCTGGATCTGGCCACCGTCAAGCGCGATTATGAGCTGATGAAGTGGATCGGTGCCAACTGCTTCCGCACCAGCCACTACCCCTACGCTGAGGAGCTGTACCAGATGGCCGATGAGGAGGGCTTCCTTGTCATCGACGAGGTTCCCGCCGTTGGCTTTATGGAAAGCACGATGAACTTCCTGTCCGCCAGTCAGGGCAACGGCAAGAAGGTCGGCTGGTTTGAGAAGGAGACCACCCCGCAGCTGCTGGAGAACCACAAGGCTGCGCTTATCGACATGATCAACCGCGACAAGAACCACGCCAGTGTCATTGCGTGGAGCATCCTGAATGAGCCCCAGTGTACGAGCGAGGGCACCGAAGCCTACTTCAAGACGCTGTTTGATCTGGCACATGAGATCGACCCCCAGAAGCGTCCGCGCACCTATGCCATCGTAATGATGAGCCTGCCCAACAACAGCAAGGGCCAGCAGTTTGCCGACTTTATCAGCCTGAACCGCTACTATGGCTGGTATGTCATGGGCGGCATGAACATTGTGGATGCCGAGGCTGCCTTCCGCAGAGAGATGGACGGCTGGAGCATGGTCCTGCACGGCCGCCCGATGATCTTTACCGAGTACGGCGCCGACACGATGCCCAGCGAGCATAAGCTGCCCAGCGTCATGTGGAGTCAGGAATACCAGAACGAATATCTGGACATGAACCATGCTGTGTTTGACAGCTATGATTTTGTCAAGGGCGAGCTGGTCTGGAACTTTGCAGACTTCCAGACGACCGAGGGCATCATGCGCGTCAACGGCAACAAGAAGGGTATCTTTACCCGCCAGCGCCAGCCCAAGGATGCCGCGTTCCACTTCCGCGCCCGCTGGACGAGCCTGCCGGTGGACTACAAGGCAGACAAATAAACCGTAAACCACCTAGCGGGTACCGCCTTTTGCGCGTACCCGCCTTTTGCATTTGGAAAGGAGCCTCAACATGCCCAAGGCATCAACGCGAATCAAAACCTATCGCAACGCAAACGGCCCCGTTGTCTCCACGGTCGACCGCCGTGTTTTTGAGCAGGACGGTCTGACCTTCAAGGATATTGACGGCAGCGGTACGCTCTCCGCTGTAAACGACTGGCGCAACACCCCTGCCGAGCGCGCCGCCGCCTATGTAAAGGTGCTGAGCGTCAAGGAAAAGATCGCCCAGCTGTTCATTTCCGACTGGCGGATGGCCAAATACCCCATGACCGGCCCGATGGCCGCCATGTATAAGGACATGGAGCGCAAAACCGATGCGTACGGCATCCTTGACGAGGGCGAGTTCCGCGGCAAGACGATCTTCGGCGAGCAGCATCTGCCCAGCACCACCACCTTATTGAAGGAGTGGTTCAATCGTCATGTGATCCTGCGCGCCAATGCCACCCCCGCTGACATGGCCGACTGGATGAACGAGGCCCACGCCGTCTGTGAGCAGTGCGAGCATTTTATCCCTGTGGCAGCTGCGTCCAACTCCCGCAATGAGAACGGCGAGCTGGTCTTTGGCATGAACGATGCCGGCGGCGTGCTGGCCACATGGCCGGGAACGCTGGGCATTGCCGCTGCAGTCAAGGGCTACCGCATCGACCTTGTGGACAAGTTTGCCGCCACGGTGCGCAGGGAATGGAACGCCTGCGGCCTGCGCAAGGGCTACATGTACATGGCCGACACGATGACTGACCCCCGCTGGCAGCGCACCTACGGCACCTTTGGCGAGGACCCCGCACTTATCAGCGAGATCATGACCCATATCATTCCCGGGATTCAGGGCAGTGCGCAGGGCGTGACCGCTGACGGCGTGGCCGTAACCACCAAGCATTTCCCGGGCGGCGGTGCCCGCGAAAACGGCTTTGACCCCCATTATGCTGCAGGGCAGTGGAATGTATACGCCACACCGGGCAGTCTGGAAACCTATCATCTGCCGCCCTTTGCCGCAGCGGTCAAGGCGGGGACGGCCTCCGTCATGCCGTACTACTCAAAGCCGGCCGCCGCAAAAAGCGAACCGCAGCACGACCTGCAGGGCAATGTCATCGAGATGGAGCCCTACGGCTTCGCCTACAACCGCTATTTTATCGACACGATGCTGCGCGGTCAGATGGGCTTTACCGGCTACATCAACTCCGACACCGGCATCGCCCACAATATGGCATGGGGCGTGGAAATGCTCGATGTGCCTGAGCGCATCGGCTTTGCCGTCAACCACGCCGGCGTGGACATCATCAGCGGCCTGTTTGACAATGACGCCGGGCAGCAGGCCTACGACCGCGCCCATACCGACTACTACGACACCCACGCGATCCCGCAGGGCTTTACCAAAGACCAGCTTGTGCTGACCGATGAGGCACTGGATCGCGCTGTGACCCGCACTCTGACCGAGCTGTTTGCCCTCGGCATGTTTGAGGACCCCTTCCGCGACCCGGAGGCCGCCGAGCGTGTGGTTGCTGATCCCGCCGACCGCGCCGCAGCAGCCGAGGCACACCGCCGCAGCGTAGTGCTTTTGAAAAATGACGGCACACTGCCGCTTTCCTCTGACAGGAAGCTCTATGCCGAGGCGTTCCTGAAGAACCCCGAACAGGCAAAGGCCGCCACGCAGGCGCTGCGTGCTGAGCTTGCGGACTGCACACTGGTCGATGACCCTGCCGAGGCCGATGCGGCGCTGCTGTTTGTCTCGCCGTCCTCCGGTGAGTATTTCAACGCAACGCCGGGCTATCTGGAGCTGGATATCTGCGAAAACAAGACGGTCCATAATGTGGATGCTGAGGGCCGCCCCACCGCCGAGACCCACACCGAGACGACCCTGTCCGGTGCAGGACGGTTGGCAGAGATTGCTGCGGCGGTGCATGCCCACGGCGGCAAGGTGATCTCCAACATCAACTTCACGATGGCCTGGCAGGTAGGCAATGTGGAGCGCCTCAGCGATGTGCTGCTGGCCGGCTTTGATACTTATCGCGATGCCACGCTCGATGTCATCTTCGGCCGATTTGTTCCCACGGGCAAGCTGCCCATTACGCTGCCGCGCGGTGATGAAGTGCTGGCCGTCAATGAGGCAGGCGTCTGCGTAAGCCCCAATGATGTTCCGGGCTTTGCCAAGGACCGCTATATGCCGGATGCCCTCAAGGATGAAAACGGCAAGGCCTACGCCTACCGCGATGCAGCCGGGCATTATTACGAATACGGCTTCGGCTTGTAATGATTGCCCATATAGAGTAGAATAAAGATATTTATGGCGGCATCGCAGCCAATGCGCGGTGCCGCCTTTTTGAAGGAGTGTTGTAAGTGACTGCCGCAAAAACCAGAGATATGGGCACAGGCAGCGTACCCAAGCTGCTGCTGCAGCTCGCGCTGCCCGCCGTTGTGGCGCAGGTGGTAAATCTGCTGTATAACATTGTGGACCGCATTTACATCGGCCACATGGCTGATGTAGGTGCCGCCGCGCTGACCGGCGTGGGCCTGTTCACACCAATTCTGATGCTGATCACCGCCTTTGCAATGCTGTGCGGCTCCGGCGGTGCGCCGCGCGCTGCCATTGCCATGGGGCGCGGGGACAATAAAGCTGCTGAAAAGATCATGGCCAACTGCTTTACGCTGCTGCTGATTCTGGCTGTTGTTCTGACCGCTGTGTTTTATCTGGCAGCCCCCAGCCTGCTGGTGCTGTTTGGTGCCAGCGCCAACACGCTGCCCTTTGCGCTGGATTATGCCCGCATCTATGTCTTGGGCAGTGTGTTTGTGCTGATCGTGCTGGGCATGAACCCCTTTGTTACCACACAGGGCTTTGCCGCCTTCAGTATGCTGACCACCGTGATCGGCGCTGTATGCAACATCATTCTTGATCCGATCTTTATCTTTGTGCTGAATATGGGCGTGAAGGGCGCTGCGACCGCCACCATCATCAGTCAGGCCGTGGGCGCCCTGTGGGTGCTGAAATTTCTGACAGGAAAGCGCACAAAATTAAAGCTCCGTGCCAAGGATATGCCGCTGCAGGGGCGGATCATCCTGCCCTGCCTTGCACTGGGCGTGTCCACCTTTGTGATGATTGCCACCGAGAGCATTTTGTCCATCAGCTTCAATTCGAGTCTTGCGCGCTACGGCGGGGATCTGGCCGTGGGCGCTATGACCATCATCACCAGCGTATCCCAGCTTCTGTCCATGCCGCTGCAAGGCATCTGTCAGGGCGGCCAGCCGCTGATGAGCTTTAACTTCGGCGCCGGCAAGACCGACCGCGTGAAGCAGGCCTTCCGGCTGCAGTTCGGCTTCTGCGTAGCGCTGGCGGCCCTGTTCTGGGTCGTCAGCATGCTGGCCCCGCAGGTTTTGGCGGGCATCTTCACCACCGACCCGGAGCTTGTCAGCTACACGGCGTGGGCCATGCGCATTTATATGGCGGGTATCTTCTCCTGCGGCTTTCAGGGCTCCTGCCAGCAAAGCTTTGTGGCGCTGGGGCAGGCTAAGATCAGCCTGTTTATGGCCTGCCTGCGCAAGCTGATCCTGCTGATCCCGTTGATTTTTATTCTGCCGCACTGTATGCCCGACAAGGTTTTTGCCGTCTTTCTGGCCGAGCCGGTCAGCGACATTATCGCCGCCGCTGTGACGAGCATCGCCTTCTTCACCCGGTTCAATAAAATCCTCGCGGGCGCGCCGAAAAGCAATTCGCAGCCGATGTAATGCCACTTAGGGCATCAATGCGCTGCCAGCAGTAAAATACACGGCCTATTTTACCAATTCCATCCTGTTTCAGAATGCGGGCGGCCGCTATAATGGTAGCAACATCAGCAAGATAACCTGCTGATGCGGATGTTACCGCGGCCGCTGTCCGGCGGCCGGCGTTCTGAAGGAGGAACAAATCTATGGCTATCATCATTGCTGCAGCCGTGGCAGCGGCTCTCATCGTATTCTGCTTTCTCTGCTATAAGAAAGCCCCGCCCACACAGGCGATCGTTGTGACCGGTCTCGGTCTGGCCCGTCCTAAGGTCGTATGCGGCCGCGGCGTTTTTGTCCTGCCCGTTGTGCAGCGTGCCGACCGGCTGAACATGCGCCTTTTGAAAATTGATGTCAAGACGCCGGAAACGGGCGTCAAAACCAAGGAGGGCGTTTCCCTCTGGCTGGACAGCGTAGTCACTGTGCAGGTCTACAGCGAAAACTCGACCGTCTCGGATGATGAAGTTCGCGCAGCCGGGTATGATGACATCAAAAAGTACATCAACTCCCGCCAGCAGTCTGCGATCTCGAACTTTCTCGGAATGGACGAGGCGCATATCAATGAAAAAATCAACGATGTCCTGCAGGGCAACCTGCGTGAGATCGTCAGTGAGATGACGGTCGACCAGATCCTGACCAACCGCAAGCAGATGGCAGTCAGCGTGGTCGAAAACGCCCGCCCTGACCTTGCCAAGATGGGTCTGGAGGTTGTGACCTTCAATGTGCAGGATGTCAAGGACGCTGTGGATGCGATGGGGCATAACCATGGTGTCATCGAGGCCATCGGTGTGGAGCAGGAGGAGCTTGTGAAAAAGCGTGCCTCCATTGCCAAGGCCGAGGCTGAGCGCGATGTATCCTGCGCCAAGGCTGCCGCCGCTATGGCCGCCAACGAAAAGGAGATCGAGGCTCAGACTGCCATTGCCAAGCGCAACAATGAGCTGCAGCTGGCAAAGTCCAAGCTGAAGGCCGAGGCCGACAAGGCTGCTGCCGATGCACAGGCCGCCGGTATGATCCAGACCAACCTGCGTGCCCGTGAGGTCAAGGAGTCTGAGGCAGACGCCGAGATCGCCAAGCAGAAAAAGATGGTCGATCTGGCCGCGCAGGAGGCGGAGGTCCAGCAGCGCAAGCTGGACGCCGAGGTTCGCAAGCAGGCCGATGCCGAGCTTTACCGCCGCCAGAAGGAGGCCGAAGCGCAGAAGTATGAGGCCGAGCGCGCCGCCGAGGCTGCAAAGTTTGCCAAGCAGCAGGAGGCCGAAGGCATTGCACTGGTCGGCCGCGCCGAGGCCGAGGCTATCCGCCAGAAGGGTCTGGCTGAGGCCGAAGCCATGAAGCAGAAGGCGGAGGCCTACAAGCAGTACAACGATGCCGCCGTTGCTGAAATGATGATCAAGGTGCTGCCCGACATTGCAAAGAGTGTTGCCCAGCCCCTGTCCGCCATCGACAAGGTGTCCATCATTGGTGGTGACGCCGGCGGTGTGTCCGGTATTTCCGGCAATGTTCCGGTGCTGATGGCCCAGACCATTGAAGCCATGAAGGAGGCCACCGGCATCGACATGAAGGAGATCGTCCGCGCCAACAGCATCCAGGCCAAGACCGACCGCAACATCAATGTAACGGGATTGGACAGTCTCAAGCCAGAGAACCCTGAGACCCCCAAGAACAAAGAAAGCAAAACCACCGAAGTGACGGCTGAATAAGCTGCGAGCCTGCCCGGTTCAATCCGGGCAGGCTCTTTTTGTTTGCGGTGGGTTATACCTCTCTCATGTGCAGGCTGCACAAATGCGCAGGCTGTTTTCTTGTGAAAGGCGACGAAACTTTTTTCCGTTCATGCCAGAAAACATGCATTTTGTGCAAAATGTGTGCCAATCGCAAGAAAGCGTGGTATGCTACACTCACATCAAAGAGAGGACGACCCCGGCAGGGATGCTGTCTGAGCCCTGCCAAAGAAGGAGGAACCCAAATGTTGGAGATCACCCGCCTGACCGTGGAGCATCTGACCCAAGGCTGTGTGACTGACTGCCCGGCGCCGCGCATCGGTTTTGCGGTACAAAGCGACCGCAACGATGCCGAGTTGACGGATGCCATTCTGCAGGTCGGCGATTGGAACGCCCATCTGCCCCAAGATGGCCAGACCGGCACTGCCTACAAGGGGCCGGCGCTGCTGCCCTTTACGACTTACGGTGTCCGGCTGACGGTCACCGATGATACCGGCGCAACCGCCGAGGCAGAAACCACCTTTGAAACCGGCCGTATGGAGACCCCTTGGCGCGGTCAGTGGATCAGCGACCCGGCCTTTACCTTTACCGAGGCCAAGGTCAGCCCCGTGCCTATGGTCTTTCGCAAAACGATCGAAACCGCAAAGCCCATTGCGCGCGCGCGGCTTTATGCGACCGCCATGGGCATCTATGAGGTAGAGCTGAACGGCCAAAAGCTGGGGTGGCAGTATTTTGCCCCCGGCTTTACAAGCTACAAAAGCTATCTGCAGTACCAGACCTACGATGTAACGGCACTTCTGACCGGCCATGACACATTGACCGCCACAGTGGCAGGCGGCTGGGCCGTTGGCAGCTTTGTCTTTACCCGCAAAAACCGCGTCACAGCCGACCGGCAGGCACTGCTTGCCGAGCTGCGCATTGAGTACACTGACGGCAGTGTGGAGGTCATCGGAACCGACAGCAGCTGGGAGGTCACCGAGAACGGCCCCGTCCGTATGGCCGACCTGTATGACGGCGAGACCTACGATGCCACCCATGAGACGGATGGCTGGCACGCCGCCGCCCCCGAGGCCCTGAAGGTCACCCCCGCCATCACGGCAGAGTACGGCGCGCCGGTCACGGCCCATGAGGTGTTCAAGCCGGTGGCCGTCACTACCGCGCCGGACGGTGAGACGATCTACGACTTCGGCCAGAACTTTGCGGGTGTTATCCGCATAACGCTGCAGGGCAAAGCCGGTCAGGTCATTACGGTGCGCCACGCCGAGATCTTGAACCCGGACGGCACACTGAACACGACCTTCCTGCGCAGTGCCAAGGCCACCGCAGCCTACACCTGCCGGGACGGCAAGCAGACCTACAGCCCGCGTTTCACCTATATGGGCTTCCGCTATGCGGGAATCAAGGGTGTAAAGCCGGAGAATGTCGAGGTGGAGGCAGTTGCCCTTTACTCCGATGTGGCACACGCCGGAGCCTTCCACTGCTCGAATGAGCTGCTCAACCAGCTGCAGTCCAACATTACATGGAGTGCAAAGTCCAATTTTGTTGACATTCCGACTGACTGCCCCCAGCGCGATGAACGGATGGGCTGGACCGGAGACATCAATGTCTTTGCACCGACTGCGCTTTACAACTTTGAGCTGAGCCGTTTTCTTGAAAAATGGCTGCGTGATGTCAAGGCCGAGCAGCGGCCGGGCGGCGGTATTCCCAACACCGTGCCGGTGCAGGGCTACGGATTCCCGGCCACGATGCCCGAGATGGCGGTGGACTGGTGGGGCGATGCCTGTGTGAATGTTCCGTGGGCGCTCTATGAGGCGACCGGCAGCATTGACATTCTGCGCACGATGTACCCCACAATGCAGAAATATGTCAAGGCCTGCCGCTTCTGGGCAGGGTTCGGCATCGGCAAGCACCGCTATATCTGGCACACGCCGTCCGTCCTGCACTTTGGCGACTGGGTCGCGCCCGATGTGCCCAAGATGAGCCAGTGGCAGGCGCGCAGCAAGTACACCGCCACGGCCAGCCTTTTTTACACCAGCAGCCGGTTGGCTGCAATCGCACGCATCCTCGGCAAAGATCAGGACGCCGCCCACTACACGGATCTGAGCCGCAAGGTGGCAGATGCCTACTGCAGCGTATTTACGGACGGCAGCGGCAGGGTAAGGGACGAGTTCCAGACCGCCTATGTGCTGCCGCTGTACCTGAACATCTTCCCCGAGAATGTCCGCGCCAAGGCTGCTGAAAACCTTGTGCATCTGGTCGAAAAGAACGATTACAAGATTGGCACCGGCTTTCCCGGCACACCGTACATCCTGTTCGCGCTGGCAGACAGCGGATATGCCGACACAGCCTTCAAGATGCTGCTGAACACCCAATGCCCCGGCTGGCTGTATGAAGTCAGGGTCGGCGCCACAACAGTGTGGGAGCGCTGGGACGGCCTTGATGAGGATGGCGAGTGTCCCATCAGCAATGACGGCACTGACCAGATGATCTCCTACAACCATTACGCCAGCGGTGCGGTGGGCGCTTTCCTTTACCGCCGCGTGCTGGGCGTTGAGCCGCTGGAGGCCGGGTATAAGCGTTTTCGCTTTGCACCGCTCATCGGCGGCGGCCTGACCGAAGCCGACGGCAGCGTTGATACGCCTTACGGCAAGATTCATGCAGCGTGGCAGCTTGCAGACGGTGTGATCACCGCCCGCGTGACAGTGCCGATGGGCACGGTCTGCAGCGTCTTGCTGCCCGGGGCAGGGGAGCTTACCCTCGGCAGCGGCACACACGAAGTGCGCGGCAGCCTTTGAGCAGCCTTGACCACAACTTATCAGATAAAGAAGGAGTGACCCCTCTCTTATGGCTATATCCAAATCCAATTTCTGGTCGTCCCCGCTGACGCGGTCCCGCATTACGAGCGATGATGTAAAAATGCCGGAAATGCTGCTCGGCTATTTTATCGGCCCGTTCGGCGCACTGCTTTCCTCCGGTATTTTCACAAGCATCCTGCAGAATTATTTCACCGATGTCCTCAAGCTGGATCTCGGCTTTCTGACCACGCTGCAGCTGATTTCGACCGCCTTAATCGTGGCGGCCAACCTCGTGGTAGGCCAGCTGATTGAGCGTACCCGCGCACTGGCCGGCAAGGCCCGTCCGTGGATCCTGCTCTCGGCGCTGACGCTTTCGGTCGCAAGTGTGCTGATGTTCGTTGTCCCCTTTGAGGGCGCGGCCAAGATGGTCTGGATCGCGGTTGCCTATAACCTTTACTACGCCGTGGCCTATCCCATCTACAACACCGCCAACTCTACGATGATCCCGGTTTCGACCCGTGACAGCAAGCAGCGCGGTGCGCTGGCCTCCTTCACGAACATTGCGGGTCTGGGCGTCATGGGCTGCGGCTCGATGGTATTCCCGATGCTCGTTTCCTTCGCACTGAAGGAGGATCAGCACCTTTGGTTCGTTGCCATGCTGGCAGTGGCCATTTTCAGCGCAATCACGATTTATCTGCAGTTCCTTTTCACCCGTGAGCGTGTCACCGAGGAGGGCCGCGGCGAGGATGCCGCCCCGAAGAAGGCTGCCTCGCTGGGTGAGCAGCTCAAGGCTGTGACCGGCGACCGTATGTGGTGGATCGTCATGGCATTCTACATGCTGTTCCAGTGGAGCGGTGCGATGAAGAACGGCTCGATGAGCTACTACTGCAAGTGGGTGCTGGACAACACCTTCTTCGGCAATGCTGACGCCTGGGGTGCCTCGCAGAGCCTGCTCAGCATCATGGGCGCGATCCCGATGGCTGTGGCCGCCGTGTTTGTCGTGCCGCTCGCCAACAAATTCGGCAAGCAGATGGTCTGCGGCGTGTTTATGGCGCTGGGTGCTGTGGGCGGTGTTATCGCCGGCCTTGGCGGCGGTCATATCATTCCCGTTGCCATCGGCGTAGCACTCAAGTGCCTTGGCTCGTCCCCGGCCTGCTACCTGATCCTCGCAATGATTGCCGATGTTATCGACCATATCGAATACCGCACCGGCATCCGCACGGACGGCCTGACGATGAGCATCTACAGCTCGCTGATGGTCGCAGCCACCCCCATCTGCAACTCGATCTTCAGTGCCATGCTCAACGGCAGCGGCTACAATCAGGCCGCTGATGTCGCGCTGGGCACCGCAGCCCAGACCGCCGGTGTGCAGGCGGCCATCTCGGTCAGCTATATCTGGGTCGAAACGGTCTGCTACATCATTGGCGCTGTGATTCTGATCCTGTTCTGGACCGTTGAAAAGGACCTGCCCCGTGAGCAGGCCGAGATCGCAAAACGGAATAAGAAGTAATGCACCCTCTACAGGCGCTTACGGATATATGCAAGGAGGAAAAACATGAGTAAGAAAAATTCCGGCCGCCGCGTCTGGCGCGGCGTGACCACCACTACGGCGTCACTGCTGGCGCTCAGCGTCTGCGCATCCACGGTTGTGAATGGCTTCCGCACTGACATTGACAAGTTCCTTGGCACCAAGAGCACCAAGCTCGTCACCGAGGATACCGACGGCGTGGACCTGTACACCTTCAAGTCCGACTACACCTCCACCACCGACCTGCTGCACGGCATCCAGAACGTGGGCGAGCGGATGAGCGAGGAGGGCAGCGTTCTGCTGAAGAACAACGGCGCACTGCCCCTGACCAAGGACGAGACCCAGAAAATCACCCTGCTGGGCTTCTCCAGCTACTATCCCGTACAGGGCGGCGATATGGGTTCCAGCTTTGTGGAGAACACCGGCACCGATGCTGACACCGTGGATATGGTGCAGGCATTCAAGGCGAAAGGCTTCAGCATGAACCAGACTGTGGCCGATATGTACGAGGCCCTGCAGCCTACCTTCAAGTCCGAAGTCCAGAGCTGGGGCGGTACGATTGAGTACAATCACATCACGGCTCCCTCCACGACCGGCGTTTTCTCCAGCAAGGAGCCGAGCCAGGCTGCGTTGGACGGCCAGAACGCCGCATGGAAGGACAGCATGAACGACAACAATGTCATGATTGTCACGATTGCCCGCTCTGCCTCCGAGAACGGTACCTACATGCCCGGCGCCGCCGGTGTCGACCCGACCCAGAATCTGAACCAGACCGACCCGCTGGGCCTGTCCGATGACGAGCGCGACCTGATTCAGGCAGCCGTTGACGCCAAGGCATCCAACGGCGGCAAGGTCATCGTGCTGCTGAACAACGCCAGCGCGATGGAAGTACAGGAGATTCAGGATAATGCAGGCGTTGACGCTATCCTGCAGGTGGGTCTGCCGGGCGGCTACGGCTTCTACGGCGTGGCCGACATCCTCTCCGGTGAGGTCAACCCCTCCGGCCATCTGACCGATACTTATGCGGTCAAGAACGCGAACTCTCCCGCTGCCCAGAACTTCGGTGACCTGCAGTGGACGAACGCCAACCCCGACATTCAGATGAATGATGCCATTGTCGAGGCTGAGAACATCTACATTGGCTACAAGTACTACGAGACCCGCTACTTTGATACCGTTATGAATCAGGGCAACGCTGCCTCTGCCGTGGGCTCCTCCACCGGCAGTGCTTGGAACTATGACGATGAGGTTACCTATCCGTTCGGCTACGGCCTGTCCTACACCACCTTCACCCAGACGCTGGATGATCTGAACGTGGATTTGGACAATGAGACCGTCACCACCAAGGTCACCGTCACCAACACCGGCAGTGTGGCCGGCAAGGATGTTGTGCAGCTGTATGTCAGCCTGCCTTACACCGACTATGACAAGGAGCACGGCGTTGAGAAGGCCGCTGTCCAGCTGCTGGACTACGGCAAGACCGCAGAACTGGCCCCCGGCGCTTCCGAGACCGTGACCATCACCGCTGATATGCAGAATATGGCCAGCTGGGATTCCACGGCTGACAACGCCGCCGGTACCAAGGGCTGCTACATTCTGGATGCCGGTGACTACTACTTCACCATCGGCAACGGCGCACACGAGGCTGTGCAGAACGTTCTGGCCGCTGAGGGTCAGGACGTCGGCGGCAACGCAGACAAGGCCAAGAGCTGGAATCTGAGCGCGCAGGACACCACCACCTTTGCCACCACCAAGAACGGCACTGCTGTGGAGAACCAGCTGGCCGACATGGATGTAAACTACTGGCTGCCCGGCACGGCTACCTACCTGACCCGCGCCGACTGGGAGGGCACCTTCCCCAAGACCTACACCGACCTGACCGCTACCAACGAGATGATTGACGTCCTCGACAACGACATCTACGAAATCAACGCCAACGGCGACCCCTCCACGGTTACCTTCGGCGCTGACAACGGTCTGACGCTGGCTGACCTGAAGGGCGTTTCCGATATCAACGATGAGCGCTGGGATATGCTGATGGATGAGATCACGCTGGAAGAGTGCATGATCCGCACAGGCTTCGGCGGTACCTCCACCAAGGTTATCGAATCCATCATGAGCCCCGAGACCATCCAGAACGATGGCCCCAACGGCATCTACTCCTATCCTCTGGGCCAGTATGCCAACACCGACAAAGCCAGCGGCGACCCCTGCGCCGTGGATGCCAACGACCCCAACCTCGCATACAAGTTTGGCACGATGGTCAATGAGACTGTTATCGCCCAGACCTTCAACAAGGACCTCGCCGCTGATTATGGCCGCGTGATCGGCAACTACAGCCTGTGGGCCAACACCGCTATCTTCTGGGGCATCGGCACCAACCTGCATCGCCTGCCCTACAATGCCCGTAACCACGAGTACTACTCCGAGGACGCTGTTCTGACCGCCGGTCAGGGCACTGCCTACGCTGCCGCTGCTATGGAGTACGGCGTTATCATCGCACCCAAGCACCTCGCCTTCAACGATACCGAAATCAACCGTACCGGCGTTTCCGTCTTTATGACTGAGCAGCAGGCCCGTGAGAACGAGCTGCGCGGCACGCAGGGCATTGTGGAGAACGCTCATGTTCTCGGCGTTATGACCGCTTACAACCGCGTTGGCATCACGCAGGACAACGCCCACACCGGCCTGACGAAGAACATCCTGCGCAACGAGTGGGGCTTCCAAGGCTTGATTTCCGAGGACTTCATCCAGAACGCTAACTATGTTGTGCTGAAAGAGGCTGTGCTGAACGGCGTTACCATGAGCTGCAACACCGGCGACAACACGATGGCTGCTGTCAGCGAAAAGTATCCCTACTGGACCGTAGAGGCCGTAAGTCAGGATACCACCATGATGACCGCCCTGAAGCAAGCTATGAAGTACCAGAACTACGCACTGGCCAACTCCAACGCTATGGACGGCATGGCCAGCAACACCAAACTGGTCAGCGTCCGTACTTGGTACGACAACGCCCTGACCGCTGTACAGATTGTCTTTGCCGCCCTGACCGTGCTGGCTGCCGCCATGTATGTTCTGGACGAGCGCAAGTCCAAGAAGCAGTAAAGGAGAGCACACCATGACTTCTACAAATAAAAAGGGCGCAGGCTTTATCCTGTCGCTTTTGACCGCAATCGCCGGTGTGATTGGCCTTGTGTTCTGCATGGTCAATGCCAACACTGACTCTTTCCGTGCAGTCGGCACCAGCCCGGTTGTCATTGCCTGCACTGTGATTGCCATTGTCGCACTGGTTCTGCGCGTCCTGCTGGACGGCAAGCAGGCCATCGCCGCTGATGTTATGAGCGTTGTCGCCGGTGTTACGCTGGTGATTGCCGCTGCCCAGTTCATCAGCCCCCGCGTCAACACCATCGCCTCGATCATGACCTTTACGAACAACGCCCAGACGATGGCTGACCTGTCCAGCGCCATCTACGGCACGGCCGCGCTGCTGATTGCCGTTGTGCTGAACATCATTGCCGCGTTCACCAATGTGAACAAACAGTAATTTTGCGCCATTCCCGCGTCACTTCATCGTGACAGCTTTTTCCTCAACCACACCCCGGGGGGCTTTCTCTCCGGGGTATTTTGTATTATGATATAAAAAAACAGATTTTTCTGAAGGGATGTGTTCCACTTGCGCCGACTGATGCTCGCCCTTGCCATGCTGGTGCAGCTGGCAGGCTGTGCCGCCGCCCCGGCAGCCTCTGCGGTGCAGTGCCGCATCGTTTTGGAATCCTCGCCTGCGTTTACAGCGCAGACCCAGACCGCAGCCGTTACCCCGGGGCAGACGGTGACCTTCACCCTGACTCCGGCCGACGGCTATACGCTGACGGGCGCAGACTATCCCGGCGCCCGTCTGACGCGCACCGACACCGGTTATACCCTCAGCCTGCCGGAGGTCCGCTACTCGACCGCTGTTGCCGTCACGGCAGAAAAAAGCGATACCGTACTCTACTACCGGGACAATCTGGGCGGTGACTGGCTCGAGGTTCCTGTCACCGCAAGCCATCTGCGTGTGAATACCGCGATCCATGGTGAGCTGTTCACCAACCCCGGCCACACCCTGACCGGCTGGAACACCGCCCCGGACGGCAGTGGGCAGGCCGTTGGGCTGGGCAGCCGGACCGCGCCCGGCAGACGGCTCTATGCCCAGTGGGCTGCCCAGAACGATGCCGCCGAATTCACCTTTACCGTAAACAACGGCACTGCCACCGTCACAGGCTGGCAGGGGAGCGGGGAGCGCCTTGTCCTTCCCGATACACTGGGCGGCGCGCCGGTGGTTGAGATCGCCGCCGGTGCTTTTACAAACGCCGCCTGCAGGGAGGTCATCCTGCCTGACACACTGCGCCGCATCGAGCCGGGGGCCTTTACCGGCTGCGCTGTGGAAACGCTGACCCTCTTTGACAATCTGCAGACCGTCAGCGACTATGCCTTTGCAGGCTGCACGGCGCTGCGCACCCTGCACATTAACGCCGCGACCGCCCCCGTCTACAGCGGCAGCTACTACGCCACCTTTGCCGACAAGTACGACCGGCTGCTGTCGCTTTCCAAAACGCGCAAGCTCGTGCTGTTCTCCGGCTCCTCGGCGCGGTTCGGCTACGACAGCGCGGCACTGGATGAAGCCCTGCCCAGCTATGCGGTGGTCAACATGGGGGTTTTTGCCTATACCAACGCACTGCCCCAGCTGGAATTGATACGCTCGCAGCTGCAGGAGGGGGATCTTTTGCTGCTCTCGCCCGAGTTTGACGCTGCCAAGCGCCAATTCTGTACAACGAACGCATTCGACGATGACTTTTTCTGCATGGTCGAGGGAAACTACGATCTGCTCGCCCGGCTCGATTTACGCCAGTACAGCGGCGTTTTTTCGGCGTTCGGGTCGTATCTGCAGACCCGCGCCGGTATGGCAGCGCGCTCCTACGCCGTATCGCCCGCCGAGCTGGATGAGAACGGCAATCCTGTGGACACCCCCAGCTACAATGCCTACGGCGACTATATCCTCTACCGCCCGGATGCCAATGAGGATACGCCGATTTATGGTCTGCCGGTCGATTACACGGTGGATGCCTTTCCGCAGGCGTATTATATCGACCCCGCCAATGCTGAAATCGCGCGTTTTAAGGCAGACGGTGTGCGGGTCTACCTGACCTACAGTCCCCGCAACAGCAGGGCAGTCTCCGAAGCCTCCACACCGGAGGCCATCGCCGCGCTGGACGCCTATTTCAGAGAGAACCTCAGCGCAGCGATCCTGACACCGCTGCAGGACTCCCTGCTGCCGGGGCGGTATTTCTATGGGACTGACAACCATCTTTCCACCAACGGTGTTGCGCTGCGCACGGCGCAGGTCATCACCGCCCTAAAGGACGCACTGCAGAAGGAGGGACTGACGCCATGACGGCTTTGCTGTTTATAACGGTGCTGTGTACAGTGCTGGCTTTGCTGGCCCGCCGCTTTGTCTGGGCCTGCACAGCAGGGATGGCCGCCGGTGGGGTGCTGGTGCTGGCCGCGCTGGTGTGCAGTATTCCGACCCAAACGCTGCTGCTCTGCCTGCTCATTCCCTGTACGGCGGCGCTTTGGCCGAAAGGGGGAAACCGATGAATTTTACTGCACCCGCCTTTGTGCTGGGTCTGCCGCTGGTGGTACTGCTGCACCGCCTTTTGCCGCCTCGCGCACGCTGGGTACTGCTGCTTGCAGCCAGCCTTGGGTTTTATGCGCTTGGCAGTCCGAAGGCCCTGCCGCTGCTGGCGTGCATTACGCTGGGCACCTACGCCGCAGCGCTGGCCATCGGCCGCTGTAAAAGCCGGGTCGGCAAAAGGCTTTGGCTCTGCTGTGCGGCAATACTCTGTCTGGGCTGCCTCGGTGTTTTCAAATACGCCGGTCTTTTCGGCACGGGGGCCTCGCTTTTGCTGCCTGCGGGCATCTCCTTCTACACCTTTCAGACGCTCGGCTATGTCATAGATGTATACCGCGGCCGACTGGCACCGGAGCGCCATCCGGGTTACTATGCCCTGTTTGTCAGCTTTTTTTCCCAGCTTGTGGCCGGACCTATTGAGCGCAGCACCGATCTTTTGCCGCAGCTGCGCGACCCTGCCCGCCGGACGGACAGCGGGGGATGGCTGTATATCCTGCGCGGCTTTTGCAAAAAGCTGCTGCTGGCCGACACAGCGGCGGTCTTTATAGACACCGTTTACGCTGCACCCGGCACAGCGTCCGGCCCCGCTGCCATACTGGCCACGGTATTGTTTGCCGGGCAGATCTACTGGGATTTCTCCGGCTATTCGGATATTGCGGTGGGGGCAGCCGCCCTGCTGGGTGTGCGGCTGAGCCGCAATTTTGACCATCCTTATCAGGCCGTATCGCTGCGCGATTTCTGGCACCGGTGGCATATCAGCCTGACCCGCTGGTTTACCGATTATCTCTACATTCCGCTGGGCGGCTCACGCTGCGGCGCGGTGCGCTGCGCGCTGAACACGCTGACGGTCTTTCTTTTGAGCGGTCTGTGGCACGGTGTCTCGCTTCATTTTGTGGTCTGGGGCGGTGTCCACGGTCTGCTGCTGCTCGCCGAGAAGCGAATTTTTCCCACTGACAGTCAGGGGCGCGTTGCGCCTGCCCGCCGCCTGCTGACCCTTGCAGCGGTCTGCCTCGCATGGGTATTCTTCCGGGCCGCCTCGGTGTCCGATGCGCTGACCCTGTTCTCTCGTCTGCCCTGCGGGTGGGAGCCGGCCTCTGTGCGCACGGCGGTGCTCACCCTTGGTCTGCAGCCAGCCGCCCAACTGGTGCTGGGGGCGCTCTGTCTGCGCCTTCTGCCTGAAAAACCACTCGATGTCCCCACACCGCGCGGTGTTCTGGCGTTTTGCCTGCTTACGCTGGCAGTCGCGGCCGCATGGTTTGCAGCGCTGCACGCGGGGACAGCCAACGCCTTTATCTATTTCCAATTCTGAACGGTATTCCGTAACGCTTATGAAGAAAATCATCGCATTTATGCTGGGTGTTTTTATCGCCGTACCGCTGCTTCTGGCGGTGTGGGGCTTTGCCCTGCCTGCACAGTACAGCAGCACCTTTTTGGGGGAGCTGCCTGCCAAGCGTGCCCTGCTGGCAGCCGAAAGCAATAAGCCCCGTCTGATCCTTGTGGGCGGCAGCGCTGCAGCCTTTGGGGTGGACAGCACCCTGCTTGCCAAAGAGCTTCCGGACTACCACCCTGTAAATTTTGGCCTGTATGCCGCGCTCGGCACCCGGGTGATGCTCGATTTGTCCATAAATGAATTGCGGGCAGGGGATATCGTCATCGTCATGCCGGAGCAGCAGCAACAGGCTCTGTCGGACACGGTGGGGATTGCCGCTCTCTGGCAGGCTGTTGACGGGGACTTTTCGGCGCTGGGCTGCCTGCATGCCCGCGACTTTGGGCCGATGCTCGGGTCGTTTCCACGGTTTGCCGCCGCCAAGCTCCGCTATTTTTTGACCGGCGCACCGGAGACGGACGGCATCTACCGGCGCGACAGCTTCAACGCCGCCGGTGATCTGGCCAGCCCGCTCTGCAAGGCCAACATCATGCCCGAGGGCTATGACCCCACGATGCCAATACGGTTTGACACCGCACTGCCCGAGGCCGCGTTCTGCGCCGCACTCAATGACTACACCGCCCGGGCGGCCGATGCCGGGGCTGCGGTCTATTACCATTTTCCGCCCATGAATGCGCTTGCCGTGGCAAATGAAGATCAGCTCAATGCCTATGCCGCGCATCTTCAGCAGGTTATTGCCGCACCGCTGGCCGGGGACCCCCACGCCTGCGTGATGGAGTCCGGCTGGTTCTATGATACGAATTTTCATCTCAACGCAGCGGGGCGGACGGTGTTCACTAAGCAGCTTATCCGGGACATCAAGGCAATGCTGGGGGACACCACCGCAACAGAAATAGCCCTGCCCGCCATGCCGGAGCCGGCCGCAAGCACCGCCGCAGGCAGCGGCAGCAGCGCGGATGCCGCATACTTCACAATGGATGAGGACGGTTCTGTGACCGTGAACGCGGCAGGCCGCGCCCGCCGCAGCCTGACCGTCCCCGCCGAGATAAACGGCAGGGCAGTCACAAAGCTCTGCGCCGAGACCTTCCGCGGCTGCACTGTGCTGGAGGAGGTCACGATACAGTCCGCCGTCACCGCCCTGCCGGACGGCCTTTTTGCCGACTGCCCGGCACTGCATACCATCATTCTGACCCAGCCAGACCCCGCCCGGCTGCAGGTAGGGCAGGACCTTCTGGCCGATGCCCCCGCCACCTGCCGAATCCAGCTGCCCGACGGCAGCTACACAGCCTACTGCCTACAGTATTCCTGGTCTGCCTACGCTGACAGATTTTGCACATAGTACCGCCCATTCATGTGCTGTCTTGAATTGTGGCTGATGACATGCTATAATAAACCCATATACTGTAAGCCAGCAAAGCGTAATTTTGGCCGCTGCCTTACGGAAAATTCGCAACTGCGGAGTATAACTGCTATGAAAAAATACAAGATCGCGGTGGCCGGGACCGGCTATGTGGGGCTTTCGATTGCCACACTGCTTTCCCAGCACCATCATGTGACGGCGGTGGATATCCTGCCGGAAAAGGTCGCATTGATCAACGCGCGCAAATCGCCGATTCAGGATGATTACATTGAAAAGTATCTGGCTGAAAAGGAGCTGGATCTGACCGCCACGCTGGACGCAAAGGCGGCCTATGCCGATGCAGACTTTGTGGTCATCGCTGCACCCACCAACTACGACAGCCAGACCCAGCACTTTGATACCTCTGCCGTGGAGGCGGTCATCCGCCTTGTCATGGAGGTCAACCCAAACGCCGTCATGGTCATCAAATCAACGATCCCGGTCGGCTACACGGTGTCGGTGCGGGAAAAGTTCGGCAGCAGGAACATCCTGTTCAGCCCGGAATTTCTGCGGGAGTCCAAGGCCCTGTATGACAACCTCTACCCGTCCCGCATCATCGTTGGCACCGACCCTGAGGATGCGCACCTTGTCGCAGCCGCCCACGAGTTTGCGGCACTTCTGCAGGAGGGGGCCATCAAGGAAAATATCGACACCCTTTTTATGGGGTTTACCGAAGCCGAGGCCGTCAAGCTGTTCGCCAACACCTATCTGGCGCTGCGCGTTGCCTACTTCAATGAGCTGGATACCTACGCAGAGAGCAAAGGTCTGAACACGAAGCAGATCATTGACGGCGTATGCCTTGACCCGCGCATCGGCAGCCATTACAATAACCCCAGCTTCGGCTACGGCGGCTACTGCCTGCCCAAGGACACCAAGCAGCTACTGGCAAACTACGCCGATGTGCCGGAAAATCTCATCGAGGCCATTGTGGAGTCCAACCGAACCCGCAAGGACTTCATCGCCGACCGCGTACTGAAGCTGGCCGGGTACTACGGCTACGATCAGGAAAACGAGTTTGACGAAAGCCGCGAAAAGCCCGTCACCATCGGTGTCTACCGCCTGACAATGAAGAGCAACAGCGACAACTTCCGCCAAAGCTCGATTCAGGGCGTCATGAAGCGCATCAAGGCCAAGGGCGCACAGGTCATCATCTATGAACCTACGCTGGAGGACGGCAAGACCTTCTTCGGCTCGGCAGTGGTCAACGACTTGGACAAATTCAAACGGCAGAGTCAGGCCATTCTGGCCAACCGCTACGATGCCTGCCTTGACGATGTGCAGGACAAGGTCTACACAAGGGATCTGTTCGGCAGAGACTGAGCCGCCTTTCTGCCGCTTTTTGGCAGTTGAGTAAGGCTCTCTACGCCATTACCGCACAGTATCCTTGTGACTTTTCTTGTAACTTAAAAAAAGGGGAACACCTGTTGTATGAAATATGATTATCTGGTAGTCGGCTCCGGTCTGTACGGCGCCATCTTCGCCCATGAGGCCAAGGCCCACGGCAAATCCGTGCTGGTCGTGGATAAGCGCCCCAACATTGCGGGCAATATCTACACCGAGCGCATCGAGGGCATCCATGTCCACAAATACGGTGCGCATATCTTCCACACCAACAACAAAAAGGTATGGAACTACATCACCCAATTTGCCGAGTTCAACCGCTTTACAAACTCTCCCGTTGCCAACTACAAGGGCGAGCTTTACTCGCTGCCCTTCAATATGTATACCTTCAATAAGATGTGGGGCGTTGTAACGCCGGAGCAGGCAGCCGCCAAGATCGAGGAGCAGCGCCGTGAGATCACCCACGAGCCGCAGAACCTTGAGGAGCAGGCCATCTCCCTTGTGGGCCGCGACATTTATGAAAAGCTCATCAAGGGCTACACCGAAAAGCAGTGGGGCCGCGACTGCAAGGACCTGCCCGCCTTTATCATCAAGCGCCTGCCCGTGCGGCTGACCTTTGACAACAACTATTTCAACGCGCTGTATCAGGGCATTCCCATCGGCGGCTACACCAAGATGATTGCCAACCTTCTGGACGGCATCGAGGTGCGGCTGAACACCGATTACCTCGAAAACAAGGCCGCGCTGGACGCACTGGCTGATAAGGTCGTTTACACCGGCCCCATTGATGCCTACTTTGACTACAAGCTCGGCACGCTGGAATACCGCTCCGTCCGGTTTGAGAATGAGCTGCTCGACAAGCCCAGCTTTCAGGGCAACGCCGCCGTCAACTACACCGACCGTGAGACCCCGTGGACCCGCATCATCGAGCATAAATGGTTCGAGTTCGGCAAGGACGAGAACGGCAACGACCTGCCCAAAACGATTATCAGCCGCGAGTATTCCTCCGAGTGGAAGCCCGGCGATGAACCGTACTACCCCGTCAACGATGCCAAAAACGGCGCGCTGTATGCCGAGTACAAAAAGCTGGCCGAGGCCGAGCCGAAGGTTATCTTCGGCGGCCGTCTGGGCGAGTATAAGTACTACGACATGGATCAGGTTATCGCCGCCGTGCTGGACCGCTGCGAAAGCGAGCTGCACTAAAGTACAAGCGAAAGCACAAAATGCAAAAGGCAGCAAGGTAAACCCCGAAACAGCCTTTGGGGTCTGCTTTGCTGCCGTTTTTATTTGCTCAATCCGCTGGCGCCGCCCGTGATGACGCATACCTTTTTCATCATGTACAACCTCTTTTTTTCTTTGTCAGTGCAGAGAATCCAGCGCATGAAGATAGCATTCCCACTGCTGGTCATTCATTTGCAGAAGCTTGCAGATAGCATCATACAGCTTCTTCATGCGATTTTTCCCTCCTGCTTGAGCCATACGGCGAGATCATGCAGTGTTTCCTTGTAGGGACGCGGGGCAAAGCCAAGCTCATTTTTTGCCTTGGAGCAGTCAAAATGGTTGTTGCGCTCCAGATTGTAAACGGCAAACTCCGTCAGCACAGCGGGCTTGCCGGTCTTGGCCGCGCGGGCTTCCATCTGTTTGGCGGCAAAATGGGCAAGCGACAGCGGCAGGTAAAACAGGCAGCCACGGCAGCCGGTTTCAGCTTTGAGCATCTCACACAGCTCCTTCAGCGAAACCTCATCATTGGAGAGGATGTAGCACTCTCCCTTGCGTCCGCGGTCAGCGGCGGCGATCGCACCGGCAGCTAGGTCGCGCACATCGACAAGATTGAAAGAACCCTGCATACCGATGGGCATCTCACCGTTCAGGATCTGGATCAGCGTGCGGGTCGTCTGCCCGATGGCGGGGTCGTTGGGGCCAAGAATACCGCTGGGATGCACCACGCAGGCATTCAGCCCGTCAGCGGCGGCGTCCAGAACCTTTTGGGTTGCCATCGCCTTGCTGCGGCTGTACCAGCCGACCACGCGATTGTCATCGTAGGGAACAAAGCTGTATACCTCATGGATGCTCTCGCCCTTAGGCAGCTCAGGGATGGCGCCGGTGCTGGAAACATAGACGAACTTTTTGCACTCAGGGTGATTTTTGGCAGCATTCAGCATGTTTTCGGTGCCGCCCACATTGACGGCAATCAGCTTTTCACTATAATTCGGGTTGATTGTCACCATACTCGCGCAGTGGATGCAGACGGTCTGGGTGCCCGGCTCCACGGCAAAGAATTTCTCGCAGTCCTCGGCACTGCAGAGGTCACCCTCAAAGATTTCGACGGCCTTCGGCACAAATTTTACAGCGGGGTCGCCCTTCAGCACAAAAGCGCGCACGGCATCGCCGCGCTCCAAAAGCTGTGCGCAGACATTTGTGCCCATAAATCCGGCAGCACCGGTGACAAGATAGATGGTTTTCATAGCGGTATCCTCCGTTTTCCCGTAGGTTGTTTTTTGTTTCGATGCTCCTAAGGATACGCCGACAAAATAAACCTTTGGTAAACGGGAAGGTTTATCTTCCGTTTATTTTTGCGCTGTACTATAATAGAACCAAGGAGGATACGCGGATGTTTCGTATTTTGATTGCCGAGGATGACCCCAGCACGGCGCGCCTGCTTTGCGCCATCGTAAAGCGAGCGGGCTATGAGCCGCTGACTGCTGCCGACGGTGTGCAGGCACTGGAAATGCTCGACCACAACCATATAGACCTGCTGCTCTGCGATGTGATGATGCCCCGGATGGATGGCTTTGCCCTGACCAGAACCATCCGGGAAGGCGGCAGCATGCTGCCCATTTTAATGCTGACGGCCAAGGATATGCCGCAGGACAAGCACACGGGCTTTATCGTTGGCACCGATGATTATATGACAAAACCGCCGGACCGGCAGGAGCTTGTGCTGCGCATCAAGGCACTGCTGCGCCGCGCGCGCATTGTGGACGAGCACAGGATCACGATAGGGGATGTCGAGTTGGACTACGACACCCACACCGTGCGGCGCGGCCACGATGCGCAGGTGCTGCCGCCCAAGGAGTTCAACCTTTTATACAAGCTGCTGGCTTACCCGGATAGGACCTTTACCCGGCTGGAGCTGCTGGATGAGATCTGGGGCATGGACAGCGAAAGTGACGATAAGACGGTAAACGTTCACATCAACCGGCTGCGCACCCGCTTTTACGATTGGCCGGAGTTTGAGATACAGACCATTCGCGGCATCGGCTACCGTGCGGTAAAGAAGGTGTGATATGGCGCAATTTGTAAACAAGCTGCGCGACGGCATGCGCACCGTAAATTTGACGATGCTGCTGGTGCTGAATCTGTTTTTCATCGTCACACTGAATCTGACCGTTGTGACGGTGCTGGTGGTATTGGAGGCTGACCACGGCTTTTTTATCCAAGACGGCAGCGTCAGCATCGCCGGCGCACTGGTTATTTTATATGCCAGCTGTATTTTGATGGCCATCAGCCTTGTGGTTGCGATTCGCCTTGTGTTAATAAATCCTATCAAAAGCATCATGCAGGCTATGAACCGGCTGGCGGCGGGGGACTTCACCGTGCGTCTGCAGCCCGCTGCCCACGGGTACGAGCCCACCGAGATCCGGGAGTTCAAGGCAGCCTTCAACAAAGCGGCGGAGGAGCTTTCCGGCACCGAGCTGCTGCGCAAGGATTTTGTGAATAACTTTTCACATGAGTTCAAGACGCCCATTGTCAGCATCAGCGGCTTTGCTGACCTGCTGCTGGACGAGGAGGTCACCCCAGAGGAGCAGCGCGAATATCTGCAAATCATCCGCGATGAGAGCAGGCGGCTGGCGCAGCTTTCCGGCAGCGTGCTGCTATTGAATCGTATCGAGGCACAGACCATTCTGACCGACTGCACAGACTTTTCTCTGGATGAGCAGCTGCGCCAGTGCATCCTTGTGACCCGGCAAAAGTGGCGCGATAAGCCACTGCAGTTTGATGCCGAACTGGCCCCCTGCACCTACCACGGCAGCGAAGCACTGGTAAAGGAGATCTGGCTGAATCTGCTGGATAATGCCGCCAAGTTCAGCCCGGAGAACGGAACCATCAGCGTAACGCTGCACTGCGAGCAGGGCAGCCCGGTTGTGGCTGTCACTGACCAAGGCTGCGGTATGGACGCTGAAACATGCCGCCATATCTTTGAGCAGTTCTATCAGGGGGACACCAGCCATCGGACGCAGGGCAACGGCTTGGGCCTTGCCATGGCACAAAAAATAGCCGCCCTGCACGGCGGTGCTGTCACTGTAGACAGCCGCCCCGGCAGCGGCAGCTGCTTTACGGTAGCTTTGAAATAAATATGGTATAAGGTCGGTTCAGATCAGCCCATGGGCTGTGCAGTATTGCCAGATACCATCCTCCGCCACGCTTGGGCATACTGCATCGGCCAGCGCCTTGAGCTCGGGGGAGGCATTCGCCATCGCCACGCCGGTGCCGACCGCGTCCAGCATTTCCAGGTCATTGTTGCCATCACCGAAGGCAAGCGCCTGACTTTTGTCAAGACCATAGTAGGCCAGCACCTTTTTGATACCGATGCCCTTGCCGCCATCGGCCGGGATGACATCCACCGCACGGTCCCACCAGGCTGCGATCTTAGCCCCGCCCACCCCCTGCAGAATAGCAGGGTAGTCCTTGGCGCGGCAGCCCAGCATAAGCTGGTAAACCGACTGGCGGCATACCGCATCAAAGTCAGCGGTCAGGTCAGGCTTTTCGTTCGCAATGGAAAAATAGTCTGCCAAATCAGTGTCGGTGCCGTTCGCAGCTATGCGGTCCCGGGTGGCCGCCGCCACCGGACGGCCCAGTGATGCCGCATTCTGGATCAGGCGCTGCAGATCAGCGCCGTTGATCGGGCGGCTGTAGATCGTATCAGCCCCCGCATAGCATAAAGAGCCGTTGAAGGTCAGATAGGCGTCAAATTCTGCCCCGCCGAAATCCGGCAGTGTTACCGGCGCGCGCCCTGTGGCAATGCACAGGCGGATACCGTTGGCCCGCAGGCGGTGGAGTGCTTCCACCGTGCAGGGGGAGATGTGCTTGGACTGCATGTCGATCAGTGTGCCGTCTATATCAAAAAAGATGATCTTGATTTGCTGCATACGGGCTTTTCCTTTCTGTGCCGGTTGTGTTTTTTCCAGTATACCATAAAAGCTGCACACAGGCCATCAAATTTCCCGCAGGATCACAGCACAATCCCGCCAAAAAAGCGCCGCCCCTTGCCAAAAGGGGCGGCGCACGGTCTGAGCCTTACAGCAGCCCAACACATTTATTATACCATTTTCTGCCCGGAGCGGCAAGATTGAAACTGCACAAATCTTTCGCTGCATCGTTGGCATATCTGCGAATAGACGAATCCTAAGGGCTGTGGTATAGTATAGTCACAGAAAGAAAACAGCCGGAGATAAGGAGCAGACAACTCCAAGAGAAGCTGATTTTCCAAGGAGAAATTCCATAGGAAATCTCCAAAGAAAGCAAGACGCCGGCGGTATTTCGTAAGGAAGGAGGCTCAAGTCCAATGGCAAACTTTAAAGATCCTATTCATCACCGGCGGGCCTGGGCCTGCTGAATGAAAAAGCGCCGCATCCGAAGCCGCAGGTCATAACCTGAACAAAACATATTGAACGAGATGTCAGGTAGCTTACTTTTAGACAGCAGACTCAGGGGCCGTCCACAAAGACCCCCACGCAACATATAGATCAGGATGAAAGAAGGCTGGTTATCATGACTGGTTCCATGCCACCCAACAGAGGTTATCTGAAATCCACCTGATCCATAAGGAGAAACTCCAATGTACTAAGTGTCAGAGGTTGATCCTCAATCTCAAAGCCTGAAATTCTGCAAAGGGAATGATTCCCCATGAAAATAGGAACCAACTCCGAAAAATAATGAATAAAGGTTATGAGGCTATGACTCCAATCATTTAGGTACTGCCGGGGCGAACGGAAAGTTCGCCCCGGTTTTGTTTGTGTCACAATCTCCGGTTCATGTACAGCAAACTCAAGCGCCTCAAGGCACACAGACTTGCATTTTCTTCCGGATTTTGTTACTATTATTATAAGTATGATTTTTAACAGGATTAAAGGAGATAAAACTGCATGAGCGTAAAAACGGTTTCATCGCAGGCTGATGCTGCCAACCCGCTTGGTTATGAAAAGGAGGGCAAGCTGCTTGTCGGCTTTGCCATTCCCTGCATTATCTCGATGCTGGTGACGGCGCTGTACAACATTGTTGACCAGATCTTTATCGGGCAGGGTGTGGGCCTGCTGGGCAATGCTGCCACCAACATTGCGTTTCCTCTTTCGATTGCCTGCACAGCCATTTCGCTGCTGCTCGGCATCGGCAGTGCGACAAATTTCAGTCTACAGCTGGGTGCCGGCAATGAAAAGCGATCTGCTGAATATGCAGGCAACGGCCTGTGCCTGATGGCGCTGTTCGGCACCGTGCTGATGGCGGTCACACTGCTTTTTCTGACGCCGATGCTGAAATTTTTCGGCGCTACGCCGGATGTTTTGCCCTATGCAGAGGCCTACACCCGCATCACAGCGCTGGGGTTTCCGTTCCTTATTATGAATACCGGCATGAGCAAGCTGATTCTGGCAGACGGCAGCCCGCGCTATTCTATGATGTCGATGCTCATCGGCGCGCTCATCAATACGATCCTTGACCCGCTGTTCATCTTTGGGTTTTCTATGGGCATGACCGGCGCTGCGCTTGCCACGATTCTTGGGCAGATCGCATCGTTCTGCATCAGCATGCGGTATCTCTTCCATTTTAAATCTGTACCCTTCTCACGGAGCTGCTTTACGATTGACGGTGACAGAACGCGCAAAATCTTCAGCTACGGTGCATCTGCCTGCTTTAACCAGATTGCTATGGCTGTTGTACAGATCGTTTTGAACAACACCCTTGCACACTACGGTGCTCTGTCGATCTACGGCAGCGATATTCCTCTGGCCTGCGCGGGCATTATCTCAAAGGTCAATATGATCTTTATGTCCTTCGTCATCGGCATTTCGCAGGGTGTGCAGCCGATCATCGGCTTCAATTACGGTGCTGCGCTCTACCGCCGCGTCAAAAAGAGCTATCTGCTGGCGCTGGCTGTGGCTACCGGCCTTTCTCTGGCAGCGTTTGCCTGCTTCCAGCTTTTTCCGCGGCAGATCATCAGTATTTTCGGCACCGGCAGCGAGATGTATTACCAGTTTTCGGAGCGGTACTTCCGCATTTATATGTTCCTGACGCTGATCAACGGCATCCAGCCGGTCACCTCCAACTTCTTCAACTCGATCGGCAAGGCGCGCCTCGGTGTATTCATGTCCCTGACACGCCAGATTTTGTTCCTGCTGCCGCTCATCGTCATCTTCCCGCTCTTTATGGGCATTGACGGCGTCATGTACGCAGGCCCCATTGCGGACGGTGCTGCCGCCATCGTCTGCGGCTTTTTCACCGTGCGTGAGCTGCGGGAGCTGACCCGCCTGCAGCAAAAAACCGAAAAAACGAACTAAGGCAACACCGCACAATTCCCGCCTGACGGCTTAAGCACCGCTCCGGCGGCTGCGGCACGGCATCTGCGTTGCCAAAATGCTCGATAAGACATCCAGTATTATCTGCGCTTTTGGCTTAGCAGCTGCCGCACCTCGCTCGCCGTATCGGCACTTAGAATTATGCGGTATTGCCCTAAGATACCAGCAAAGCGCCCCCGCATCACTGTGCGGGGGCGCTTTGCTGTCCTGTTGCAGCTTTGGCGTATAGGCGATGTGACGAAAAAATCTGCGCCTGATTAGCAAAAAGGTAGAAAGTACAGGAAACCACTTGAATCGAACCGGTTTCCGCACTACAATGGAAACCAGAAAGCTAAATCAAGTTTCCGCTGGAGGCAAGTGATGGACGAAAACAACGAGTTGCGCATAAGGCTGCGCGCGGTCGGCATTGAACTGTTCCGCCGGGACGGGCTGCGCTTCACAATGCAGCAGGCCGCTGCGGTGATGCACATCAGCAAAAAGACGATCTACGCGGTCTATCCCTCCAAGGAGGCGCTGCTGCTGGATATGGTGGACGATGCCTTCACAAGGATCCACGCCCGCAAGCAGCGCATTCTTGACGGCCCCGGCACCCTTGCAGAAAAGCTGCGGGCCGTCATTATCGCCCTGCCGGAGGAGTACACCGCGCTGGATCTGCAGCAGATGGATCTGCTGGATGAAAAATATCCCAAGGTCGCAGCGCGCGTGCGGGAGCATCTGGAAACCGGCTGGGAGCCTACCTTGGCGCTGTTGGAGCAGGCAATGAAGGAGGGCGTTATCCGCCGGGTATCCCTGCCGGTTCTGCAGCGGATGATCTCCGCTTCCATTGAGGATTTTCTTGCATACCGTGCGCTCGATGCGCAGGGCATATCCTACACGGATGCTCTGGATGAGATGATTTCCATTTTACTGGAGGGGTTGTTGGTACGATGAGATACAGTCTTTGCAATCATTGGGAATTTACAGAGCAATGGAGCGATGCCTTCTGCCGGGGCGAACCTGTTGACTGCCGGCCGGTGCGCCTGCCCCATACCTGCCGGGAGCTGCCGCTCCACTACGCAGATCCCTCTGACTATGAGATGGTCTGCGGTTACCGCCGCACACTGACTGTTCCCGATGCGCCCCGGGTATTCCTGCGCTTTGACGGCGCCGCCCATCAGGCGGAGATCTACCTGAACGGCCAGCTGGTGGGGCAGCATCAGGGCGGCTACACCGGCTTCACCATCGAAATTACCGACCATGTGCGCCGCGGCGCAGAAAATCTGCTGGCTGTGCGGCTGGACACGCGCGAGGACCCCAGCCTGCCGCCCTTCGGCTTTGTCATTGACTACCTGACCCACGGCGGCCTATACCGGGAGGTTTGGCTCGAGACCTCACCGCAGAGCCGTGTGAGCGATCTTTTCGTGCATACACCGACCTTGACCGAGGCTGCCGTACAGCTGACTGTTGAAGCACCGGAGCAGGCCGCTGCGCTGCGCGTCCGGCTCTGCAGCGGTGCAGGCGAAACGCTGGTGAGCCGCCAGCTGCCCCCGGCAGAATCGGCGGAATGCCGTCTTACGCTGTCTGACGCCGCGCCGTGGGACACTGAGCATCCGACTCTCTACCGCTGCATAGCAGAGCTGCTCGATGCCGAAGGGCAGGTGTTGCACAGCCGGGAAACCACCTTCGGCTTCCGGACGGCTGTGTTCCGGGCGGACGGCTTTTACCTGAACGGAAAAAAGACCTTTCTGCGCGGGCTGAACCGCCACCAAAGCTACCCCTATATTGGCTACGCCGCGCCCGAAAGCCTGCAGCGGCAGGATGCCCGCATCCTGAAAAACGAGCTGCACTGCAACGCCGTGCGCACAAGCCATTACCCGCAAAGCCAGTATTTTCTTGATGAATGCGACCGTCTGGGGCTGCTTGTATTTACCGAGCTGCCCGGCTGGCAGCATATCGGCGATGCGGCATGGAAGGATCGCGCCTGTGCCATGCTGCAGGAAATGCTGCTACAAAACCGCAATCACCCCAGCATCATTCTGTGGGGCGTGCGCATCAATGAGAGCGTGGACGATGACGAATTCTATGCGCGCACAAACCAAATTGCCCACGCGCTTGACCCGAGCCGGGCGACCTCGGGCGTACGGTATCTGGAAAAAAGTCACCTTCTGGAGGATGTTTACGCCTACAACGATTTTTCCCACAACGGCTCAAACGCCGGTGCCAAGCGGAAAAAGGATGTAACGCCTGATTTGAGCAAGGCACTGCTGATCTCCGAATGCAACGGTCACATGTACCCCACCAAGCCCTATGACGACGCCCCGCACCGGCAGGAGCATGCCCTGCGCCATGCGCGTGTGCTGGACGCCGCCTACGCAGATGGAGAGCACGCGGGCTGCTTTGGCTGGTGTATGTTTGATTATGCCACCCACAAGGATTTCGGCTCCGGGGATCGCATCTGCTATCACGGCGTACTGGACAGCTTCCGCAATCCCAAGCTGGCGGCGTCTGTCTACGCATCGCAGGGCGGGGAGGAGCCGGTTCTGACGGTCAGCTCCACGATGGACATCGGTGACTATCCCGCCGGGCAGATCGGCACGGTCTATGTGTTTACCAACGCCGAGCAGGTGGACCTTTACAAAAACGATGTGTTTGTGACGACCCTGCACAAAAGCGGCTGGACGGCGCTGCCGCACCCGCCGCTGGCCGTGGATGACACGATCGGTGCCCTGCTTGAAACGCAGGAGCATTTTGACAAGGCCAAGGCCGACACGCTGCGCGACTGCCTGCTTGCCGCCGGGCGCTACGGTTTGGCCGGGCTGCCGCTGCGCTACAAACTGAAGCTGGCGTGGTGCATGGTGCGCTATAAGCTGAGCTTTGCGGACGGTGTGGCGCTGTACGGTAAGTATGTCGGCAACTGGGGCGGCGCGGCTACGCGTTGGCGGTTCGATGCCAAAAACGGGGATACCGTGGTAAAGAGCGTCACACTCTGCCCCAGCCACCGGCTGCATCTTGAGGTAACGCCCTCTGCCACCGTCCTGCAGGAGGGTGACACCTACGATATGGCCGGAGTCCGGGTGCGGATCCTTGATGAAAACGGCAGCCCCGCCGTCTATGCACAGCTGCCGCTGACCTTTACCGTAACCGGGGCCGCCGCGCTGGTCGGCCCTGCGGCGGCAACTGCCGAGGGCGGCATGGGCGGGACTTATCTGCGCACAGTCGGGCAGACCGGTACGGCCGCGCTGACCGTCTCGGCCTCGCAGTGTGCGCCCGTCACCGTAGAATTTACCGTCACAAAGAAGGAGTGTGCAGTATGGAACTGACAACAAAGCAAAAAGCCGCCTTCGGCATCGGCGCAGTGGGCAAAGATATGGTCTACGCGCTGTCTGCCTCCTATGTCATGTACTATTATCAGGATGTACTGGGCCTGCCTGCCACCTTTGTCGGCCTGATTCTGATGATCGCGCGTGTGTTTGACGCCTTCAATGATCCCTTTATGGGGGTGCTGGTGGCCAAGACCCGCACCCGCTGGGGACGGTTCCGGCCATGGATTCTCAGCGGCACCGTTCTGAATGCGGTGGTCCTCTACGCGCTGTTTGCCGCGCCTGTGCTGGAGGGCGCGGGCATGATGGTCTACTTCAGCGTCATCTACATCCTGTGGGGCGTCACCTACACGATGATGGATATTCCTTACTGGTCAATGATCCCCGCTGTGACCCGCACCCCGGCCGACCGCGAAAACCTGTCGGTCGTAGGCCGCACCTGTGCGGGTGTCGGCTCGGCGCTCATTGCGATGTTTACCATGCTGCTGGTTGGTGCTTTGGGCGGCGACAGCGAGCGCGTCGGCTTCCGCTGGGTAGCACTGCTCGTGGCCGTCATCTTTGTGGTTACCGAGGCGATCTGCTGTGCCAGCGTCAAGGAGACCGGCAGCGCCGAGATAAAGACCGCCACCGTCGGTGAGATGTTCAAGGCGCTGTTCTCCAACGATCAGGCGCTTGTGGTCGTAGGCAGCATCGTTTTAATCAACTCGGCGCTGTATCTGACCTCTAACTTTATCATCTATTTCTTCAAATACGATTTCGGCGGCACAGGCTGGAAGGCCAGCTACACGCTGTTCTCAACCATCGGCGGCGCGGCGCAGATCCTCGGCATGATGATTCTCTATCCGGTGCTGCGCAAAAAGCTCAGCAATACTGCCGTATTTACGGTAAGTCTGGGGTTGGCGCTGGGCGGCTATGCCGTGCTGCTCCTGCTCTGCCTGACAGGCCTTTCCGGCAGTCTGGCACTGCTCTGCGTGCCAGGCGTGGTGGTGTTTGCCTGCAACGGTATGCTCAGCGTACTGACAACCCTTTTCCTCTCCAACAGTGTGGATTACGGCCAGCTCAAGACGGGGCGCCGTGAGGAGAGCGTCATCTTCTCCATGCAGACCTTTGTTGTAAAGGCTGCGTCCGGCGTTGCGGTTTTTCTGACCGGCATCGGTCTGGATCTGATCGGGCTGGCCGGCAATGCCGAGGAGACCGGCCCCATCGCTGCCCAGAGCGCCGGTACACTGCTCGGACTGCGGCTCATGATGACCGTTCTGCCCATGGCTGTCCTTGCGGCAGCGCTTGTACTGTTCCGCCGCAGGTTCACACTGACGGATGACCGCGCAGCCGAAATCAGCGCCGCACTTCACAGGGAGGAAAACCAAAATGGCTGAGATGCAGTGGTATGCCGCAACAGACAGCGGCCGGTTTGACGGCACGGCAGCCATCACCCCGCGCAGCGGTGCCGTCTGCCTGAGAGCAGAGCTGCCCGCCGGGGTGCTGCAAAATGCTGTTGCTGCGCTGCCGTGGGCGATGGCAGACGATGAAAAGCTCTTCATGAACGGCTACCAGACATGGACCGCCTGCCCGGAGCTGGGCAAATGGGACCGGCAGCACGGTGTTGAGCATGTTCCGAAATTCCTTTTGGAAAAATACAGCTTTGACCGTTACGGCGATTATCATTTTGTTCCCTACAGCGGCAAAAGGGGACAGAGCCACGGCTTTTCCTACTGCTATTTCCGGCGCGGTAAGACCTACCGGCTTTTGGCCAGTCTGGACGAGGCACCGGGCTACACGATCTTTTCCTATGACAGCCGCGCCGCACAGCTGCGCATTGAGCGTGACTGCGCCGGGGTACAGCATACCGGCGGCAGCTTTCCTGCATTCTCCCTCTTTTTTGCCGAGGGCACCGAGGACGAGGTATTTGACGCATGGTTTGCGGCGCTGGGCTGCCGCCCCCGCACCACGCGCAGGCTGGCCGGGTATTCCAGCTGGTATAACCGCTACCAGAATATTGATGAGGCCTCGATTCGGGAAGATCTCAACGGCTGCAAAATGCTTTTCCGCGCAGGGGATCTCTTTCAGATTGACGATGGCTGGGAGCGCACGGTAGGGGACTGGCTGGAGCCTGATCCTGCCAAATTCCCCAACGAACTGCGCCCGCTGGCAGATGCAGCCCATAAAAGCAGTTTTCTGGCCGGGCTGTGGCTGGCACCGTTTGTCTGTGAAAAGGAATCACTGCTCTGCAAAAATCACCCGGACTGGCTGCTGCAGGTGGACGGTCAGCCCTGGTGCTGCGGCTGCAACTGGAGCAGCTTTTATGCGCTGGACATTGACCACCCGGAGGTACAAACCTACCTCAAGCAGGTCTTTGACCGTGTTCTGCGGGATTGGGGCTTCGACCTTGTCAAGCTGGACTTTCTCTACGGCGCAGCACCGTTCGGCAACGACCGGGAATCCCGCGCAGGCCGGATGCAGCGCGCCATGGCACTGCTGCGCTCATGGTGCGGCGACAAGCTGATTTTAGGCTGCGGCGTGCCGGTCATGCCTGCCTTTGGTATCGTTGACTACTGCCGCATTGGGTGTGATGTAGGGCTGGACTGGGATGATGTGTGGTATATGCGGCTTTTCCACCGCGAGCGAGTCTCTACAAAGCAGTCCATCGGCAACACGATTTTCCGCCGCCAGCTCAACGGGCGCGCCTACGGCAGCGATCCCGATGTCTTTTTCCTGCGTGAGGAAAACTGCAAGCTGACCGCACAGCAAAAGCAGATACTGGCCCGGGTCAACGCGCTGTTCAGCGGCATCCTGCTCACCTCCGATATGCCCAGCCGCTATACTGATGAGATGCGCCGCCAATACAATGCCCTGCGGGAATTGACCGACCACGCGGAAAATTGTACTGTAGATGCAGACGACGGCCTGACCGTACACTACACTTTGCACGGCAAGCAGCAGACAATCAAAATATCCTGACAAGCGTTCAGGCAATACCGCATAATACACCATGAATAGCGAGGAATTTCCATGAAGATGCAAGAAGATGAGAACCGGCGGCTCAACCAGACGCTTGAGGATGCCGTGCAGGGCCTGCAGCAGGCCCCCACGCAGGAGCAGCTTGCCCATACCCTGACCGTTGTGCGCCGTGCCATGCAGGCCGGCGGGCAGTGGATCGCCGCCGTGGAGACAACGCCCGGCGCGTCCGCCGCGCTGCGCCCCAAAATTGTGCAGACCGCTGACGGCGGGCGCTGGTGGTATGCCTTCACCTCGTTTGACGAGCAGATGAAAAGCCCCGATGCCGTGAAATCCACATTCTGGGCTGACATCAGCAGCCTGTTTGACGCCGCGCTGGCTGCGCAGGAGATTCAGGGCATCATCCTGAATCCGTGGCACTGTACGCTGCAGCTGGATAAAACGCTGATTCGCATCATCAAGCCGTAAAAGCAGGGGAGAGGGTAAGTATGAAAATTCGTTCTGTTGCGATTCTGGGGGCCGGTGCTGTTGGCTCCTATCTGCTGTGGGGGCTGACCGACAAGCCGGGGGTGACGGTCAGCGTTGTGGCCGAGGGCGCCCGCGCCGACCGGCTGCGCCGCGCCGGGTGTACGATCAACGGCAAGACCTACCGCCCGCAGGTACTGACCCCCGCGCAGGCACACGGCGCAGACCTGCTCATCGTTGCGCTGAAATACGGTGCCCTGTGCGGGGCGCTGGATGACATCCGTGCGATTGTGGGCGATAACACCACCGTCATGAGTCTGATGAACGGCGTTGACAGCGAGGAGATCATCGGGGCGGCAATCGGCGACAGCCATGTGCTGCCCGCGCTTATTAAAGTGGCGTCCCACCGTACAGAGGACGGCGTCTTTTTTGACCCGGACACTACGATCGGGATCATTTACGGCGAGCCGCAGCCGCCTTTTGACAGCCCCCGCGTGCAGGCCGTGGCCGATTTGTTTGACGGCACGGGGCTGCACTACCAGACCACAGCGCATATCCGCGAGGAGATCTGGAGCAAGTTCCGGCTAAATGTCTGCAACAACCTGCCGCAGGCAATTTTGGGTGCAGGTGTCGGCTGCTACCGTGACAGCGCCCACATGCAGGCCATCAGTGGCGGTCTGCGCCGCGAGCTGGAGACCATCGCCGCCGCAAAGGGCATTGACCTGAGTCTGGTGGACAGTGCCATCAGCTACGGCAGCCTTGTAAAGCCGACTGCGCGGTACTCGACCCTGCAGGATCTGGACGCCCACCGCCACACTGAAATCGAGATGTTCTCCGGTGCGCTCATCCGCATGGGGCAGGAGCTTGGCATCCCTACGCCGTATAACGAGTACACCTACCACATGATCAAGGCCATGGAAGAAAAAAACGATGGCCTGTTTGACTATGCCGGGGGAGAAGCAGCGACAAGAGCGCGGTAAAGCGTAAGCCTAACTATAAATACTTGGCAGGGGGGCGCACGATGTGCGCCCCCCTGTTTCTTTGCCAACCTGACATGCTGATGCGGTACTAACACCCGCAGAGCATAACTTTGGCGGAGAAGGTGCCATTCTGATAGGTAAAGGTACTGGTGCCGCCGTTTTTCTCTGCAATATGGGTGACGGACTGGATACCGATACCGTTTTCCCTCCGCTTGGATGAGCGGAAAACGCCGTTCTTTTCGTTGACCTCGCCGTCAAACGCATTTTCAACCTCAATCAGAAGAATCCGGTCGGCATGTACATAGGCGGTTATCTCGATTTGCCGCCTGCCCGGTACGGTGCGAAGGCTCGCCTCCAGCGCATTTTCCAGCAGGTTGGACAGCACCATACACATATCGATCTCATCGATCGGCAGTGTTTCCGGCAGGTCGAGTCTGGCGCGGAAGGGGATCTCATCGCGCTTTGCCATGGCACAGTAATAGCCGACAACGCTGTCCGCCGCACGGTTTTCACAGAAGCACATATCAAGATTCGGGATGCGGGAGACGGTTTTTGCAAGGTAGCTTTTCAACTCCTCCAGATCACCCGCCTCGGCCAGCGCAGAAATTTGCTGGATTTGGTGGCGCATATCGTGCCGTGCCTGCCGCGCTTCCTCGATGGCAGTCTTGAGGTCCTCATAGCGCTGCTGCTGCATCGAAAGAAACTGGTTCTCCTGCTGCAGCTTTGCATTGCGGTTGAGGCTGGTTGCCATCAGCAGGAAAATCGCATTGAAGCAGAACATAAAAACCAGAAGTGCGCTGCTTAGCACAATATAGCCCTGCAGTACGCGGCCGGTCTGGAGCGTTGCCTGATAGCGCGGAATCATGAAAATGTTCAAAAGGATGAACGCCAGCGGCAGGACCCAGAACACATACCATGTTTGCGCGAAATTATCGTCCTCGACCATTGCACGCACCGCATGTGTTGCCGGATAATACGCGGCCAGCACGGTGATCCAGCAAACGGCGTTATAGAACACGCAGGCCCCAAGGCAGAGCCACGGCTCGTCCGTTGGCAGCTGCTGATTCCGGATGATCGCGGCGCTGACGGCGCGGGACAAGCTGTTCACACACGCGAACACGGCGCAGACGGACAGCGCAATCGTGCCGGATTTCCAGAGGGAGATGTCAAGCGTTCGGGTATACAGGCAAGCTGCAGCCAGTGCGACCACCGCAAGGGGAAAGAGGGTAGAAGCCTGAAGCCGATAGCAGACAAGCCCGCTGCCGATGCACAGGCACGCCATCAAGGGAAAAAGCCAGGCGGCCAGCCTTCCGGGGGACTGCTTCAGATAGGTTTTTACAGGGAAATATCCAAGCAAAAGGCCGGGGAGTACGACGAGAAGCTCCAAAATCGGACGCAGAATATCCTTCATCTCATACGCTCCCTTTGCAGCAGAAATTCCATAAACGCCTGCCGGGCAGGCTTCAAAAGTTCCTGACTGACATAGACGCTGCTGCCGTCTGTCATGCAGAAGGCGCCATCCCGAAAATCAGCGGCGTGCTCTAAATTGACGATCACACCTCTGCCGCAGACGAAAAAGCGGGGGTCCTTTTTTAGCGGCTCCGTGAATTCCTTGAAACTCTGGCGTGTGACCAGCGTTTTCAGGGCGGTCGTGCGGATGTTGATCCTGTGCGCAAAATGCTCGGCAGAAATAATATCCCGATAGCAAAGACGGACATCGCTGCCACTGACCTTCACCGTCAGGACCGGCTCAGGGCGGGGGAGCCTTGCGAGCATCTCGGCAAGCAGGGCGGAAAGCTCCTCCTCGGAAAAGGGCTTCACGAGATAGTGAAGCGCACGCACCTGAAAGCCCTCCAGCGCGTGGTCGGTCGAGGTCGTGGTGAAGATCAGCAGGCAGTCTGTGTCCGTCTTACGCAGCTCCTTTGCAGCGTCCATGCCGCTCATCCCATGCATGTAAATATCCAGAAATGCAGCGGTAAAGCGCTGCTCTTTTTCTGCGGCGAGAAAGCTCTCGCCGCTTTCAAATTCCAAAATCTCCGCCTTTGCGCCGCACAGGTTCAGCTGCCGCGCAAGGCGCGTTTTCAGTTGCGAGCGCTCGGTCTCAAGATCATCCACAATTGCTATTCTCATGCCGGACTGACTCCTTCGGAAAAGATTCTATTTAGATTATACCACAACTGTCCGGCACCGGCACAGCGGAAAAACCCGATTTCGAGCCGGAATTGGGGCTTTCGTGCCAAAAGGCTTGAAAAGCTTGCACCGTTCCGTATACTGAAAGCAGAAACAGTCAACGACGGCAGGAAAAAGGGAGGAGGGAGGAGCGCTATGTACCACATTGCCGTGCTGACAAAGAGCGAAACACAGGAGATTTTTTACACAGAGCAGCTTTCACGGTTCTGCTCCGAGCGCGGTCTGTTTCCGAAGGTGGACTGCTACCGCGGGCAGGAGGTGTTCTTTGAGGTCACGCAAAAGAATGCGCCGACCAACGCTGTGATTGCCCTTCCGGGCGTGGATGGGCTGAATGCGGTAGAGCACCTGCGAGCGCTTTTTCCGGAAACGCGCATCATCTGGTGCAGCGAGCTGGATTTTTCTCTGCATGCGTTTCGGCTGCGCGTGGACTACTTTCTGCTGGAGCCGATAACGGAAGAAGCGTTCCGGCAAGGGCTTTGTGCATGGGTAGAGAAAAAACAACCATCTGCTTCGTCCCGAGCAGATTACAACCAACATGGCAAGGAGGATCACTGATGAAAAAGAGAAAACCGATTTATTCTGTAGGCAGTTTCCTGCTGGCGGGGGCACTGACCCTGTCAATGGCAGCATGCAGCGGAGCACAGACACCGGCGGAGGATACGCAGGCACCTTCCGCTGCAGCAACACCGGCTGAGACAGCCGCACCTGCTGAGGAAACAACACCTTCTGCGCCGGTATCCGGTGCGCTTCCCGTGAAGGCTTTGCAGCCCAAGCAGGTCGAGGAAAACCCTTACATGGCAAAGAGTGACGCGAACATCCATCACGACGGCTATAACACCGATTCAACCGATGAGATCCTGCCGCTCGGCATCTATCCGGAGATCCATGTTTCCTACGAGACGACAAACCCGAATGCATCGCCCGCCATTTACTTTGACAACTACGGTCATGCGGTCGTTCCGCTGCTCGGCGGCATTGCCATCCGCGATCTGAATGCGGAGGAGACAAAGACGCTCGGTTATTTTTCCCCGAAGAAGCATGACGGCGGCAGCTACCTGATCCAAAGCTCCTATACCTTCCTGGACGCTGAAAACCGCATCGTCTGCCCGACCAGCAGCAATCATGTATTGATGCTCCGCACAACGGATGAGGCGGGCAACGTTCTTCCCGAGTTTGAAAAGGTACTCGACATCGACATCAAGGCGGCGGCAGAGGCCGCGCTCGGCAAAGAGTTGACGCAGAATCTTCTTTCCGTGGTCTTTGATTACGATGGGAACCTCTGGTTCGCCACCGGCGGCTTCCGCATCTATCCCGAGCGCCAACAGCAGGGCGTTCTCGGCTACATTGCTCACTCGGCGATTGAAACGATCCTCAACGGTGAGCAGACCGACCTGTCAAAGGCGGTTTTCGTCTATGAGCTGGCACTCGGTGAGGGCGCTGAGAACGGCATCGCCGCCTCCAAGGACGGCGCGGTCATTCTGACAAATAAGAATTGCTATCTGCTGCGCGCCAACAATGCCGTCGAGGCTGTCTGGTGTACGCCGTATGAGAGCGTCGGCGCAAAGGTCAGCGGAGAAGGCGATAAGACCACCGGCGGCGGTCTTGCATGGGGCGGCGGCTGTTCTCCGACACTGACGCCGAATCTTGTGATGTTCACCGACAATGCAGACCCCGTGAATCTTCTTGCGCTCGACATGAAGACCGGCGAGGTCGTGGCAAAAACGCCGGTGCTTGATGATCTGCCTGATGGCTATCAGGTGGCGATCGAGAACTCTGCGATCGTCTACGATGACGGCGCGGGCACGGTCAGCACGATTGTCTGCAACTGGTTCGGCGCAGGCAACGCAGGCCTTGCCGACCCCAACAACGATTCTTCGATCCAGAGCTACGCCAACATTTATGACCAGAACTGGCTGATGAAGGGCAATGCCATGATTGCCCCCGGCGTCGAGCGCGTGGACACCGTGAAAACGGACAGCGGCTACGAGATGAAGAGCATCTGGACCCGAAATGATCTGAGCGACACCTCGATTATGAAGCTCTCCACCGCAACAGGCTACATTTACGGCTATGTGCAGGATTTGACCACGGGTATGTGGCAGTACATCATTCTCGACTTTGAAACCGGCGAGACTGTCTTTACGATGGATGTATCCAACAAGTACGGCTACAATAATATGGCCATTGGCATGTACACCGGCAACAGTGGAAATGCACTCTACTGCCCGACCGGCTATCTGGAGCTGCTTCGCCTGCAGGACCGCTTTGTCTATCTGCCCGAGCTTCCGTACCGCGAGGTCGATCTCGATCAGGCGGCAAGAAATGTTCTTACACAGGATCAGTTTGCACAGGACGGCGGCGAAGGTACAGTCGCAAGCTGGCGCAATACCGCAACCATCCGCAATGTGCACCCCAATACCACGGTGGCCTTCCGCATGAACAACCTGTCCGGCAGCGCCGCCGATTTGACGCTCTACGCCTATGGTGCAGACGGCAAGCTGGTAAAGGTTGCCCCCGAGCTGTGGTCGATCACGGACGAGACCGGCGCGGCTGTGACGGAGCTGACGGACGGCGTACTCTATGAGCTGCGCGTGACCGTCGCCGACGGCGGCGATTTCGATCTGAGCGAAACGGAAAAAGAAATTAAGCTATCCATTGTGCTTGGAAAATAACTCCGCTTTGAATCCGGCGTTTTGAACGCCGGATTTTTTATGATGGCAGCCGCAGCCGCTATGGCAAGAGATTCACAGATTCTTCAAAAGAAGTTTCAAGTTCGTTCAAAACCCTTTTAAACTCTGCACACAAGTCCCCGCTATAATAAACTTGTAATCAAGAAACACAACTGGGAAGCATCCCATGATTACCCACTGCGCCTTAGACCATGCCAGAGCAGTCGCTCGGTCAAGGCCAGACAACAAACAAGGCTAAAACGCCATTATATATAAAAATGCTGTATCTTCCGAATTGGAAGGGTACAGCATTTCTTTTTGCCGCAATTTGTCGTATAATAGGGCTATATTACAGATGTGCCTAAAAAATAGTAGGGTGATGTGGCGTGGTATCTTGCAGAGGCTGCAACCGCATTGGATGTCACATTGGAAACCATCCTGCGCGGAAATCTTGATACGCTGCAAAAACGTAAGGCGAATTGTGAGGGGATAAATCCATGAGGCGCAATGAGTTAGAAGCATTCATCATGGAAACATACAATGCAGAGGCGGATTATCCCTGGCGTAAATCCCCGAACCATGCGGTATTCCGGCATTGCAGCAATCGGAAGTGGTTCGCCCTCATCATGGATGTACCCAAAAACAAGCTGGGGTTGCAGGGAGAAGGACTATTGGATGTGGTCAATCTCAAATGCGACCCGATCCTCATTGGTTCCCTGCGAGAAGAACCCGGATTCTTACCGGCATATCACATGAGCAAGGACAACTGGATCACCGTTGCCCTTGACGGCAGCGCATCGGATAACAAAATCAAAATGCTGCTCGATATGAGTTATCAGGCAACGGCACCAAAAGTGCGCAGGCGGAAAGGCTGACAGCTTCCGGCTCGACAGACTGTTTTGCCGGTCGCTAAAGGCAGAAAGATGCGAAGGAGAACACCATGGGCTTTTGTCCCTAATAGGAAACAATGACACATTATTATAAAACACTTTTAGCCAAGTTTGCAAAGTAAAAGCAAACTCTTACATTAAGTCTTGCAAAATTACGTTAAGAAATGCAAGTAACATATGCGATGCAGCACCTTATTCGTAAGCTGCAAAAAAGGCCGTTTCAAGTGTGGCATAATCGCATAATCAACCTGCAGCCTTGTAAAACGTCGTAGCGCCCTCCCTTTATTTCGCTAAATTGTGATTTAGCGAAATAATGTATAGATGGATTTTTCCCTATAAATTATGGCTTACGCCTTTTCCCCCAGACCGCTTTTCCCTGAATAGTTCGACCAGATACGAGCAACCTTGGACCGAATATTCTGCACTTCCATCTTTACAGCGTATATTTTTATACTCTGCGCCAGACTGCCCGTTGTGTTTTGCAAAAAAGCGTGGCGAATCCTATTCAAATTCGGTGCATTCATACGATTGATCATCAGCGTTGCTTGTATATTTTCTTCCGCTTTGAAGGTTTCCTCCGAGCGCATAAAAAGGCGCGCGGCGCTTCTGCAACTGGATTTACGCAGAAACGCCGCACGCTGTATGTTTATTATACGCGCCACATCACTTTGCAATGAACAGCACACCGAGCGTGCCCGGGCCGCAGTGGCTGGAAATCACTCCGCCGGCTCTTGTTTCAAGGATTTCACAGAATATGTTAAGCCCCTTCAGATAAGAGCGCACTTCCTCCACTACCTCACGGCTGCAGCCGGAGTGGGTAATAAAAATCCGCTCCGGTCGGGCTGCCTTCAGGTCAGCTTCCATGTCCTTCACATAGGCCATAATTACATTGTCGATTTTACCGCGGTACTTCTTTGTTGCCCGCATGGCACCGTTTTCCACCACAATCTTAGGGTGCAGCCGCAGCGCACTGCCTGCCAAAGCGGCAACGGTATTGCATCGCCCGCCGCGCCACAGGTATACCAGCGTATCAACGACAAAGCTTGCCCGCACCTTCGGGATGAGTTCCCTGACGGCAGTGGTGATCTCTGCCGCCGTATGCCCCTGCTCCGCCATGATGGCAGCTTCCAACACAAGAAGTCCGATCCCGGTAGAGAGATTCTCGGAGTCGATGATTGTAACCTGCGCGGCGGCATCCAGCTCCTCGGCGGCAAGGCGCATGACATTGCCGGAGGTGGACATGCTGCCGGAGATTGAAAAGCAGATCACCTCACGGCCGGCCTCAACATACGGCTGCAGCAGCGCTTTGGCGTCCTCCAGAGACGGCGCAGAGGTTTTCGGCGTTGCCTTGTTTGCATCTGCCCACGCGAAAATGCGATCGGGTGTGATATCTTTGCCATCCCGGAACTCGTTTTCGCCCAGCAGGATATGCAGCGGCAGAATGTCGATATCGTACTTCGCCGTCAGCTCCTGTGAAAGATCGCAGGTACTGTCTGAGATGATTTTGACTTTTTGGCCGATTTCCATGGCGTAGCCCCTCCTCAATTCCTGTCACGCTGTCTGTGTATCAAAAACCGCATCTTCGCATCACAGAGAATGCTGGGCGCTTTTCAGGCAGCATATCCTTATTGTACTTCCATTTTTTTGAAATGACAAGAAAAATATTGCAGGCAGCCTTGAAGCCATTCGGCTCGCCAGTGACGGTCATATACAAAATATCCTTCACAAACTTGTGCCGGATCGGCTTTTATTGTATAATGGTGTGACAAATTTCAAGCACTGTTTGCCAGCATTTGCGGCACAGCATTTGCAATGAAAATTACGGAAAAGAGCTTTCTGCCATGGCGATAAAACACATTTTTCAAAAAGAGCCTGTTCTGAGCATTGCTGCCTGCCTGGCTCTGGTTTCCTCCTGCTTCACTCTTCCGGATGCAGAATATCTTGGGTATATTGATTTCCGCACGCTTGCAATCCTGTTCTCACTCATGACGGTCATGGCCGGGCTGCGGGGGCAGGGCGTTTTCGATCGGCTTGGGCGCGCGCTGCTGTCCCGTACCCGTACAACGCTTCAGCTGACCGCTGTTCTGGTGGGGCTATGCTTTTTCTCAAGCATGGTGATTACCAATGATGTGTCACTGCTTACCTTTGTTCCGTTCACATTTGTCGTTGTAAACAGTTTGGATGCCTCCGTTCGGGATAAGCTGCTGCTTCCCATCGTCTGCATGCAGACGATAGCCGCAAACCTCGGCAGTATGCTAACACCTCTTGGCAACCCGCAAAACCTGTACCTGTATGGAAAAAGCGGAATGGATATAGGTTCTTTTGTTTTGCTGATGCTCCCCTACTCCATCCTGTCGCTGGCACTTCTTGCGCTATGGGCGGTGGGGCTGTGCCGCCGTGGCGCAAATATCTCCATGGCCCATTCTGTGACTGCTGCAAGCCCGAACAAGGCACTATTATCGCTGTACAGTATTTTATTCGTGCTTTGTCTGTTGGCGGTACTGCGTGTTCTGCCCTACGGTATCGCGTTTGCTGCGGTTCTGGCCTGTGTGCTTTTGGCAGACCGGGACACATTACGCCGTGTAGACTATTCCCTGATTCTCACCTTTGTTGCGCTCTTTATCTTTATTGGCAATCTGGGGCGTTTTGCCGCCTTTTCCGGATGGCTGCAGCACATTCTTACCGGCCACGAGGTATGGGTTTCTGTGCTTGCCTCGCAGGTAACCAGCAATGTGCCCGCGGCGATCCTGCTTTCGGGATTTACAGAGAATATCCGCGCCCTGATCATCGGCACAAATCTTGGCGGCCTTGGCACGCTGATTGCCTCAATGGCCAGCCTTATCTCGTATCGTGAAATTGCAAGGGAGTTGCCGTCCCAAAAAGGACGGTATTTTGCGTTGTTCACAGCTTCCAACATCCTCTTTCTGACGGTTCTTATGGGCGCGTGGGCGTTGGCTGGATAAGATTTCTCTTGCCGTAGATTTTTACAGGGAGCTTTTGCGGAATTATAAGTAAATGCAGCTGCATGGAAACAAATTGCAGGGGGTCAATCCGAGAACGCCAGCGGCGTAAAGTCTGTGCTGCCTGCCAGCAGATCCTCCAGCGCTATGACGCCGTAGACATCCCAGTTCATCGGCCGGGTGTAGGTCGTGCCGTCCTTGTCCACGTCGTGTACCGTGCCGGTTTTGGTGTCGTAGGCGGCCAGCACGCGGCCCTGCTGAGCGTCCAGGATGCGAATATTCCGCACGTCCTTGCCAGGCACATAGCGCTGCTGTGTCAGCTCTGTCTTGACGCCGCTGCGGCAGAAATACTGGCGGGTCACATTGTCGCCTGTGCCGTTGCCGTTTTCATCGCAGCCGCATTCGTCCACCCATACCAGCCAGCCATCGGCAAAGCCGGTCAGGGAGTAGTAGCACTCCCATCCTGCGCGGGTTGTGGGAAAGCCATCAGCCACGGGGGTAAAGCTGTCTGCTGCCGCATCCAGATAACCAACCTCCCCGCTTTGGTAGTTACAGTTGGCAAGGCCGCTGCGGCTGCCCTCGGTCAGGATATGGTAGTCGTTTCGGTAGCTGATCAGGTCGCGCTTCTCCATACCGTCCCCTGTCACAAACACCGTGCCCGCATCGCGCTCATAGCGCTGCTGCGGTGTACAGTTCCCATTGGCCAGATCCACTGTGCAAATTTGTATTGCCTCGGTTCGGGCGTCTGTTGACTGTATCGTCTTGGCAAAGGTCATCTGCCGGCCGCTGACTTCCAATAACGTGTACATTTCGGGGCAGTACTCCCCTGTTCCGTCTGCCAGGTCGTCCCATGTGTAGATTCTTTGCATCTGGCCGCCTGCTGTATCCACAGCCCACAGCGTCTGATGGCGGTTATCCTCGTCCAGCAGGCTGTAATAGAGGTTCACATCGTCCACAGCCACGCCGCGGCCCACGACGGACTGGCCCGGCTCAATGGTTGCCAGCACGGTGCGCCGGGTGTGGTCGGAATTGATTTGTTCCCAGCTGTAATAGCTGGTTTCATCGTTGTAATAGAAATTTAGCAGATAGACTTCGTCCCCATCGCCGTAACAGAGGGTGGTGTTTCCATCGCTCCACGCGGGGCAGGTGTCGCTGTTGTGGGCACAGCCGGGCAGGCTGCAGACAGGGCGCGCATCGCCGGTCTGTTCATCGATGGCATAGATCAGCGCACGACCCCTCGTGTCGGTGTAGTTGATTTCCCAGTCGTTGAACGCCTGATAATACACGCCGTCCGCAGCGGCAGTCAGCAGCCGCAGGGCATCGCTGCCGATGCTTTGCGGCTGCTCGGCGGGGGCCGCTGTGGCTTCTGTGGCCGCAGTCGGTGTCGGCGTGCTGTCCGCTGCGGCTTGTCCGCAGGCTGTCAGGGCCAGCGCCAGCGCGGCAGTGATGGCAAGGTACTTTTTCATGATGTTTCCTCCCCGTATTGTGTGTTCAGCGCTGCAAAGGTCTGCGGCTTCATGCTGGCGGCGGAGAGCGTAACGCTGTACCCGCCGGCGTTCGCCACGGCGTAGACCTGCGCGGTCTTACTGTAGCCTGCTGCGCCAAAATCCCGCACGGCTGTGCCCCATTCCGGGTACTGCCAGTCGGTAAACTCGTCCAGCCCAAGCAGGGCGCAATATTGCGCCACAGCGTCATCGGCCAGCGTAGCGCCCTGCCCCAGATCGTTCTGGTAGTTAAAATACAGCGGTGCATCGTCACTGGAAAGAATCAGCTGGATATACACATGCTCGGTATCGGTGTCTGTGTAGATTTCTTCCGGGCGGCGTACCAGCTGCGCCAGCCCGCAGGGCGCGGTGTACAGCTCCCAGCTGCCGTAGTCCAGCCGGCAGACCGAGAGCGCGGCGGCATAGCTGTCATCGCACAGCAGCCCGGCCTCGTGCAGGGCGCGCAGCGTCCGGCGGGCGCGGGCCAGCGCACTGCCGTCCATCGTGCCCGCCGTCCAGCCGCCGTCCCAGAGGCTGTTGCTGCCGAGCGGCACCTTCGTCACATGCTCGGCGGCGTAGAGGGTGCAGGCTGTGGTGTTGGCCCGCCCAGCTGCCGAAAAGCGCTCCCCGTCCGTTCGGGTGTGGGGCGCGGCCAGCAGTGTGCGGTCCCACAGGGCGAACACCACCAGCGGCAGCGCCAGACTGCACAGCACCACAGCGGCGCAACGCAGGAAGGGGCGCAGCGTATCAGCTTTGCGTGTCATTGTCAGCCTCCCTTTCGCTCGGCAGTACCTCCGGCACGGCGATGGTCACGGTCGTACCGACATGCTCGGTGCTGGTGATTTCCAGCTTTGTCCCGTGCGCCCCGGCAATACGGGCACAGAGCGCCAGCCCGATGCCGCTGCCGCCTGCAGCCCGGCTGCGGGACTTGTCCACCATGTAAAATGCCTCGGTCACGCGGGGCAGGTCGGCGGCGGGTATGCCGCAGCCCGTGTCGGTAACAGTGAAAACCGCCTGCCCGTCACGGCGCTCACACCGCAGGGTGATGGCCGCGCCCTCGATGCCCTGACAGGCGCGCTGGGCGTTGAGGGTCAGGTTGCGCAGCATATCCACCCACAGGCTGCGGTCTACCCGCACCACGCACCCCGCGCTGATGACCCGCGGCACAGGCGTGCTGCCCTGCGGCAGGCTGCGCACGGTCTGCAGCAAAAGCCCGGCATCCTGACAGAGCACCAGCTCCAGCGCCCCGGCCTGATCCAGCCCCATCAGCGCCAGCAGACTGCGGCTCAGGTTTTCCAGCCGCTGGGTCTCGTGGTAAATGTAGCCCGCTGCCTCCCGCTGGGTCTCGGCGTCATCGGGCCGGGCACGCATGAGGTCAGCATAGCCGAGCATCGCGGTCATCGGGGTCTTGACCTCATGCGTGAACGCCGCAATAAAGTCCTGCTGGCTCTGCGTTGTTTTTGATAATTCGTTGATCTTGCCTTCCACCGCTGCGGCCATTGCATCAAAGCTGCGGCTCAGCGCGCCGATTTCATCATCGGTCTTGACCTGAGTACGCTGGGTGTACTCACCATCGGCAATTTTCTCGCTGGCCGTCTGCAGCGCAGTCAGCGGGCGGGTCACGCGGCGGCTGAACAGCACTGCCGCACCGCCGCCCAATACCAGCAGCGCCGCCGATGCCGCCAGCCACACCCGCAGTTGGGCGTCACGGGTAGCGAACACCGCGCTCACATCGTAGGCGCAGAGCATATCGGCCCGCACGCCGGGCAGATCCAGCGGCTGGGTCAGCAGCAGATACCACCGCCCGGCCGCCCGGGTCAGCTGCCAGGCGTTTTCGCCGTCCGTCAGGGCCTGCTTCAGCGCGGTGCGCGGCAGGGCCGCAGGCAGGCCGGAGTAAAGCGCATACGCACCGTCCAGCCAGAGTGCCATGCTGCTGCCTGCATCGGCTGTCTGCTCGGCATACTGCTGGGCAGCGGACGCCAAAATGTAATTTTCAAACTGCGCGCTGTCTGTGGCTTGAAAGACGATGCGTTCCAGCGCGTACTTTTCCTTTTCCTGCTGGGCCTGCAGGGCCGTGCGGGTGCTGGCCAGACTGCCGGAAAAGCTCTGCCCGGTCAGCAGCAGCCCTGCCGCGCCCAGCGCGCAGGACAGCAGCGCAATGCAGCCCAGAGATAGCTTGGTTGCAAATTTCATTGCTGTTTCCTCATACCAGATCGCGGCCCTGCAGCGTCACCTGCACCCAATCCTGACTGCCCGCCAGATAGTCTGCTGCCGAAATGATCCCATACTCCCCGCGGCAGGTGGTAAAACTGTAGGGTGCGCCGTCCGTACCGATGTCATTTGTCGTGTAGTAAACCTCGCCGTATTTCACAAGCAGCATCGTGTCGCTGGCCGCCACAATAACTGGGCTGCGCTCCACCGCCTGATCCTTGAGCCATGTGGTCGGCAGCGGGGTGTAGACGCCGGTCTCAGGGTTCAGCAGCCCCTCGCTGTCATTGCGCACCGTCACAGGTATCCAGCCGCCCAGCCTTGCGCCTTCCACGACACCGTATAATACTCCCTGCAGGTCAAGCTGTCGGGTTTGGGCTGTGCCCGCAGTCAGGTCAAATTTTGTCACCAGCCCCGATTCGTTCAGCACATAGGCCGCACCGTTGTGGACAAGCTGGACATTGCCCGCATCACCGCCCCATGTCATGTCGGTGTCGGTCATTCCGCCCGCCGTATCCAGCAGACAGAGGTTTTTCGTCTGCGCGTTCCGCGCCTCTTCGTCGGCGGCCAGCCATGCGCGCAGTTCCTCATCCGTGGCGGCCTCTCCGGCCGGGTTCAAGGGCTGCTGCTCATAGCCTGCGCTGTGCTGCAAAACGATTTTGTCCTGCCAGCAGCCTACGGCGAAATAGTCCTCGCCGTCCGGTATGCTGCGGGTAAAGAAGCACACCGCACCGCCCTCATCCAGACGAAAAGCGGAATATTCGTCATAGCTGCGCACAAATGTATACAGTGCCGTGCCATCCGTGTACCAAATAAAGGCATTGGTCAAATCGGGCAGGTCATCCCCCTCGGCCACGCGGCGGCGGTCACTGCCGTCCGGATTGCTCACATCCAGATACGCGCCGTCACTCTCATTGTAACGGCCATCCACAAGCCAGTAAAGCCGGTCACCCACGGGCAGCAGCATGGCTTTCGGCACGCAGCCGTTCCGGATGGCCGTCATGTAGGCCGGGCAGCTTTCATCCGCATGGCTGCAGCCGAGCTTTTTGCAGAGAATACGCTGCTCGCCCGTGGAAAAATCAATCGTTGTTGCATAGTATTGTCCGGCATCGTCAATGTTCATCGCGCTATAGACGGCATCTTGGCCCACCGCCGTGCCCCATGCCGTGTAAATGGGCGTAAGCGTGCCCTGCACGGCGGGTGTTTCTGTGGTAGGCTCTGCAGTCTGCACGGGCGCGGCGGTTGTCTCGGTGGTCGTGCCTGTAGGCACATCCTGCGGCGCGGCCGTGCAGGCCGTCAGTGCCAGCACCAGCAGACAGGCGGTCAGCCTTGCGGTGTGTTTCATCGTGGTTATCCCCCTTTGTTTGTTGTACCCCCAGCATAGTGCAGGATTGTTTCCGGTTGGTTACAGCTTTGTCACGGGCGGGTTACATTTTATTCTTTTTATTCTTTTTATTCCTTTTCCAGCATATAACCGATTTGCCGCACGCTGTGCAGTCGGTCGCCAAGGTTCAGCTTACGGCGCAGGCGGGCAATGTGGGTGTCAAGCGTGCGGGTGTCACAGCCCGTGCCGTCATCGCCCCAGACGGTTTCGTACAGATAATCCCGGTACAGCGCCCGGCCGCGGTTGCGCAAAAACAAGAGAAGTAAGTCATATTCCTTGCGGGTCAGGTGCATTTCCTCCTCACCGCGCAGCACACGGCAGGCTGCAGCGTCCACCGTATACTCCCACATCGTGTAGACGGCGGTGCTGCGCCCGGCGCGCCGCAGCACGCTTTCCACCCGGGCCACCAACTCGGTAGGGGCAAACGGCTTGACGATGTAATCATCCGCGCCGCTGTTCAGCCCGCGCACCCGCTCAGCCACAGCGTCCTTCGCCGTGATGAAGATGCAGGGCGTGCCCGAGGGCCGCAGGTACGCCAGCAGATCGTACCCGTCCAGATGGGGCATCATCACATCAAGCAGCACCAGATCATAGCAGTTCTTTTCCAGCAGATCTGCCGCCGCGCGGCTGTCGGTCACGGCCTGACAGCGGTAGCCCGCCTCCGTCAGGATGCGCCGCACCAGCATGGCAATGGCGGCTTCATCGTCCACAATCAAAATCGGATTCATACTGCGATCCTCCCTTATACCCCCATTGTACAACAAAATGTTACAGCTTGGTGAACTTTCCGCCAAAATTTGCAGACCAGCTTTGCAAGACTCCTCCGCACGGCGCTTTTTGCCCGTACAAAAAGCGCCATCCCCTTATTTGCGGTGCAAATCTATTGGAAAGAATCTTTGACAAATTTCGCTTTCGTTCGGCCTTCTTCAAAATGCCACAAAATTTTTACTGTGGCGGCTGATGGAATTGCAATCATGGGGCATGGGATGGTATAATGTGTAAATAGGGCGGTATACCCTTCCGCTTTGGCGGTACATGTTATATTGTAATAGGTTTTATCTGAGGAGTTGCGGAATGAAAAAAAACGATCTTTCCCCCGAGGCCTTCCGCTTTGAAGGCAAGATGTCCCTGAAGCAGGCACTGCCGCTGGGCATGCAGCATGTGTTGGCGATGTTTGTCGGCAACCTTACGCCGCTGCTTATCATCACGGGCGCCTGCGGCCTAGCCGGCGGCGAATTTGCCGACCTGCGCGTCACGCTGCTGCAGAATGCCATGCTTGTAGCGGGCATCGTCACACTGGTTCAGCTGTATTCCATCGGCCCCATCGGCGGCAAGGTGCCTATCATCATGGGTACCTCCTCCGGCTTCATCGGGGTGTTCAGCTCGGTCGCAGCCTCAATGGGCGGCGGTGTGCTGGCCTACGGCGCGATCATGGGTGCATCCCTGATCGGCGGCCTGTTTGAGACAGTGCTGGGCTTCTTTCTAAAGCCACTGCGCAAGCTGCTGCCCTCTGTCGTTACCGGCACGGTGGTGCTTTCCATTGGTCTGAGCCTGATCTCGGTCGGCGTAAACTCCTTCGGCGGCGGCAACACCGCGCAGGATTTCGGCTCGGTCGAAAACCTGCTGCTCGCCATCTTTGTGCTGGTCGTCATCCTGATCTGCAAGCACTCCGGCAGCACCTTTTTGAATTCCTCCTCGATTTTGGTGGGCATCATCTGCGGCTACATTGCAGCGTTTCTCATGGGTCTTATTCTGCCCACCACGGCGCTGAACGCCGAGGGCGTTGCCTATACCAAGGCATGGGTGCTGAACTGGAACAAGGTGGCCGAGGCCAAATGGTTTGCATTGCCCGAGCTGATGCCGGTCAAGCCGGTGTTTGATATGCGCGCAATCGCACCGGTCATGATTATGTTCATCGTCACGGCGGTCGAAACCGTGGGCGATATTTCCGGCGTTATCATGGGCGGCATGGACCGCGAGGCCACCGACACCGAACTGTCCGGCGGCGTCATCTGCGATGGTATCGGCTCCAGCTTTGCCGCACTGTTCGGCGTGCTGCCCAACACCTCCTTCAGCCAAAATGTCGGCCTTGTCAGCATGACCAAAGTCGTCAACCGCTTTGCGCTGGCCACCGGCGGCATCTTCCTGATTCTCTGCGGTCTGGTGCCCAAGCTGGGTGCGCTCGTCTCGATCATGCCGCAGTCGGTGCTGGGCGGCGCAGCTGTCATGATGTTCTCCTCCATCGTGGTGAGCGGTATTCAGCTCATCACCCGCGAGCCTCTGACCCCGCGCAGCCTGAGCATCGTCTCGGTAGCGCTCGGTCTTGGCTACGGCATCGGCGCCAACAACGGCATCCTTGCCCACGCACCGCAGATGCTCTCTCTGGTATTCGGCGGCTCCGGCATTGTGCCCGCCGCACTCGTTGCTATCCTCTTGAATCTGGCCATTCCCAAGGACGAAAACGGTTAAAATAAGCATCCCTATAGCGGGCAGTGTAAAACGCACTGCCCGCTATAGACTTTTTGTTGAAATTCAAACGCACAAGAGCACCTTTAACACCCTATTGACATTTGGGTGCCAGACTGCTATTATATGAACGAACTATCGTAGAATCGTTGCTGGTACGCCGTTTTGGCTGCAGGTAGCTTTTTTACGATCCTGCGGTTAGATTATTCTAACCCGCATATACAAGCTGCCATGCTGCCGCCGGGCAGCTTTTCAAATAAGCAGCAGTTAGTTGATGTAAACCAAGGAGCTGAGCATTACGAAAAAGAATTTTTGGGACAGAAATGCAGCAAGATATGACCGCTTTATGCGTAAGAATGCAATAGCCTATGATCAATTATATGCGCTGCTTCGCCCTGCCGTGTGGCACAAAACCGTTTTGGAGGTAGCCACCGGCACAGGGCAGGTGGCAAAGCATCTCCTGTGTTCTGCCGACCACATTGAGGCTACCGACTCCTCCGCAGCGATGATCGCACAGGCAAAGCGGGGTAATTTTTCCTCCAAGCTGTATTTTTCTGTGCAGGATATGTTCCATCTGCCTTATGCTGACCAGTCCTTTGATGTTGTCATTGTCTGCAATGCACTGCACATTGTGCCGCATCCTGAGAAAGCCCTCATCGAGTTTCGCCGTGTGCTTAAAAACGATGGCACACTGATTGCTCCTACCTTTACCCATGCAGAGAATTCCCCTTGGGGAAAGCTTCAGGCTCTTGCGCTGAAAATTGCAGGCTTTCCGCTGCACAGCAGATGGACGAGTGCTGCGTATCTGGCATTTTTGCAGCAAAACGGCTGGACCGTTTGCAAAAGTGTTGTCTTGCAGAATTCCATTCCACTTACCTACGCAGAGTGTAAAAAAGTCGAAAGGAGATAAACGATGTCATTTTTTGAAAATACGAGAGACCCCAAAGGCTTCGGCGGCAGGCTGATGGTCACCATGATGAACCTTGCCCACACCCCCATGGCGCTGTGGGGGCTTCACTTTCTGGATCTTGCGCCGGACGCAAAGGTGCTGGACTGCGGCTGCGGCGGCGGAGCGAATATCAAACGGCTGCTGAAAAGGTGTCCGCACGGCATCGTAAAGGGCGTGGATTACTCTGCTGTCAGCGTCGAAAAATCCCGCCGTCTCAATGCAGAGGCGATTCAAAGGGATCGCTGTGTCATCTGGCAGGGCAGCGTACAGCGCATCATTTTTGCCAGCGATTGGTTCGATGCAGTCACAGCGTTTGAAACCGTCTATTTCTGGCCGGACCCTGCAAAATGTTTCCGGGAGGTTTGGCGGGTTTTGAAGCCGGGCGGCACCTTCCTCATCTGCAATGAAGTCAACGGCGACACGGACAAAGACAAAAAATGGACAGAAATCATTGATGGCATGACCATCTACAAGGATACTGAGCTGAAAGCATATCTTGAGCAAGCAGGCTTTTGTAACATTGCGGTACAAAAAAGCAAAACAGGCTGGCTGTGTTTGACCGCCGTAAAGCAAAGTGACTGTGCCTGCGGGGGGCAGGAAAGGGTATAAAGTACCTGTGTTTATGTCTATATACTATAAAAGGAGGCGACTTCATTGACAGAAACTTTTTGGGGAATTCTGATTCCCTTTTTGGGTACATCGCTGGGCGCAGCGTGTGTGTTTTTCATGCAGCGCGCACTGGGTGATCTGGTGCAGCGCTCGCTTGCGGGCTTTGCCGCCGGTGTGATGGTGGCGGCATCGGTCTGGAGTCTGCTGATCCCGGCAATCGAACAGTCGGAGGGGTTGGGGCGTTTTGCCTTTTTCCCGGCGTTTGCGGGATTTTGGTTCGGCGTGCTGTTTTTGCTTGCCTTGGATCATCTGATACCCCACCTGCATATCGGCAGTGAGGAGGCTGAAGGGCCAAAAAGCAAACTGGGCCGCACTACAATGATGGTGCTGGCGGTGACCCTGCACAATATCCCGGAGGGCATGGCAGTCGGTGTGATGTACGCCGGCTTTCTTGCAGGCAGCACGCAGATCACCGCCGCGGGCGCACTGGCCCTGTCCCTCGGCATAGCCATCCAGAATTTCCCGGAGGGCGCCATCATCTCGATGCCCCTGCGCGCCGAAGGGGAAAGCAAGGGCAAGGCCTTTGCAGGCGGTGTGCTTTCGGGCGTGGTTGAGCCAATCGGCGCAGTGGTGACGATTCTGGCCGCACAGCTTGTGATACCGGCACTGCCTTATCTCTTGAGCTTTGCGGCCGGTGCGATGCTCTATGTCGTGGTGGAGGAGCTGATCCCCGAAATGTCACAGGGACGGCACTCTAACCTTGGCACAGTATTCTTTGCCGTTGGCTTCAGTGTAATGATGGTGCTGGATGTGGCACTGGGGTAACATACGGCACAAAAAATCTGCCAAGAGCAAGGCGCACTTGGCAGGAATAAAAATGGAAGGGTACGCTTTCAGCGGTTCCAGATATTATGCTCAAGGTCACGAAGGCGGCTGCGATACTCCGCAATACGGCGGTCGGCGTGGCCATCGTTGTCGGGGAAGGTGAGCAGATAGCCGTCCTCGGCATCATGAAAGCCGATTTCCCCGGTAAAGCCGCAGATGTCCGCCACCTTTAAAAGCGTGTGAAAGTCATATTGCATGGCGCTGACGAGTAGTAGTTTGTTCATGGCGGTCTCCTGCTTTTTGTTGTTTTTGTCATTATAACGCAAATCAGAGAAAAATGCAAACAGCTTTCCCCGCCTCAGCACAAAGCCAGTCAGAAAAGGTCCAGCATATTGTCCAGATACAACTCCTCACGGACAGCCAACTGATATTCCGGTCTGGTCAGGTAGTGAAGCAAAAATTCAAGGATCAGCGCACTGCCAAGGCCGCGCCCCTCGATCTTGAATTGGGTGAAGCCCATCGGCAGGTAGGTCTCCCGAATATCCTCAATGCCGATAAAGCCGGGGTTTGCCATCGCCCGGGAGAAGCGATACCCGCCCTCTGCGCCGGGGGCGCTGCAGTGATGCTCCGGGCCGGGCAGACCCAGATTTTTGCGGCTGACGGCCTCGTAGCAGGCCCTGCGTTCCGCGCATCCGAACCAGCAGCACTCATTGCAGAGAAACTCCACCTTGTCCTTCTGGGACTGGGGCAGCGCTGCAAGCTGGTCAAATGCCCGGTTCAGCCGGAAATCCGGCACGACATAGCGAAACTCCGACCGCGCCAGCTCCCGCCGCAGATCGTTGAAGTCTGTCAGCACTTTTGTGGTCGAGGACACAAGATACAGCGATGGATAGTTCTTTTTCAGGTACTTCGTCAGCAACTCAGCATGAACGATAGCGCCATTTTGCGGGTCTTTTTGTTCCTGAAACAGCCGGCAGAGCGCATTACAGTCCGGGTCTGTGAGATGCTCCGGGCGCAGCAACGAATTGCTGAGTGTCAGCCGCGCCGAGATGCCATATTCATGCGTCAGCGCCAGCACCTCGCGTGGGGTGCGGTCACTGTACTCGACCCGGCCACCCGCCCATAAGCAGTCAGACGGTGCGCCGTAGATTGAGCCGATGGCGCACCAGTCGTAAAAATATTCCCGATGCGCACGGTAAAGCGGCAAAAACGCCGCATACAGGTCATAAAATTCAAACAGACCGGGCAGATGAAACAGAGCCGTGCCCTGAGGGAATGTTTCCATAGCGGAGACCTTTCTTTAGCCGCACAGGCGGCCTGATGGGATACATTTATTATACCAGCAATCCCGCCGGAATGCAAAGCAAAGCACCGTATCGGCGCTTAGAATTATGCGGTATTGCCCTAAAATTGACAGCCGCGCGGTTCGGTGGTAGAATCAAACTATAAAGACGGCTCTTTACCGCCGCCATACAAGGAGGGTTATCCTGATGGAGTTTACACAGGTCATTGAAAGCCGCTATTCCTGCAAAAATTTTAGCGCGCGCCAGCTTGCGCCTGCACAGCTGGACGCGATCCTCGCGGCCGGCCGGGTCGCGCCGACCGCCAAAAACCTGCAGGAGCAGCGCATCTATGTCATCCAGTCTGCACAGGGGCTGGCTAAGATCGACGCTGCAACGCCTTGCCGTTACGGCGCACCGACCTGCCTTGTGGTAGCCTTTGACCGCAGCAATGTTTTTACATATCCCGGCGGCAAGCGGGACTCCGGCGTGGAGGATGCGTCCATTGTAGCAACGCACCTGATGCTGGCCGCCGCCAACACCGGTGTGGACAGCTGCTGGCTGAACTTTTTTGACCCCGACAAGCTGGCACAGGCACTTGGACTGCCTGAAAACGAGGAGATCCTCATGATCCTTGATCTGGGCTTTGCCGCGGAGGGTGTCACGCCGCTGCCGAACCACAGCGCCCGCAAACCGCTGACCGAGACAGTCCGGTACCTGTAACCCCTGCCCTTCGCATTTGGCAAAGTTATGTCTATTCCGACCCACATCGTAACAAAGGAGTATCCCCCATGAAAATTGCAGTCACTTACGACAACGGACAGATCTTCCAGCACTTTGGCCACAGCGCACAGTTCAAACTGTATGAGGTTTCCGGCGGTATGATCCTCAACACAGCTGTGGTCGATACCAACGGCAGCGGCCACGGTGCGCTGGCCGGATTTTTGAAACAAAACGGCGTTGATACACTGATCTGTGGCGGCATCGGCGGCGGCGCACAGGCTGCCCTGACGCAGGCCGGCATCCGTCTTTACGGCGGTGTCAGCGGCGATGCCGATGCAGCCGTGCTTGCCCTGCTGGCGGGCAAGCTGGGCTATGACCCCGATGTGCGCTGCACCCACCACGATGAAGCGCACGGCGAGGGCGGCCACACCTGCGGCAGCCATGGCTGTGGAAACCACAGCTGCCACTGATGGATACACACGCTTTTTACAAAGCTTTGTGAAAAGCGTGAAAAAATATCTCGCATTTTCTTGACAATGCACCATATCTGTGCTATACTTCTTTCGATTTTGAAAGACGAATCGAGTTTGTAAGAGTTTTTCAAAGCAATTTACCTACGGACCGCCCAACAGGGGCGGGGCGAGCGATTGCAAAAGCTTCGTTTTGCCCCATGGCCATACGGACAGCCGGGTCCACTGCCGATTGGCAACGCAGGTTGCCTTATTGATTGAGTTAGAAGCTCAAATTTTATAAGTTGGTTCCTTTACAACCATGAAATTGCACGGGTATCGTGCAGACTTGTGAAACGGTCAATAAGAGTAGTAAAAGTGTAATTGCTATATAGACTCTGACACGCTCAGCCTTTTTGAATCATACGGTAAAAATGCTCTCTCGGTGCAAGACCGGGGGTATTTCTGCCTGTGCAAAAAATGCTGAATTTAAGCGCAAGCCTGTACATCTGTGCATGGCTTGCGCTTTTTTTATTTGCAAAGGAACCGCGGACGGAGGGAAAAATGAACGGAGATCCGAAGCGTTCCCGTCTGGATCAGCGCCGCGCGCCGATCCACGAGGCACTGGAAACGTTCCGAAAAATGCGCGTTGTCCCCTTTGATGTGCCCGGGCACAAGCGCGGCCGCGGCAACCCCGAGCTGACCGCCTTTCTGGGTGAGCAGTGTGTTGGGGTGGATGTCAACAGCATGAAGCCGCTGGATAACCTCTGCCACCCGGTATCGGTCATCCGGGAGGCTGAGGAGCTGGCCGCTGAGGCGTTCGGTGCGGCGAATGCCTTTTTGATGGTCGGCGGTACGACCAGCTCTGTGCAGAGCATGGTGCTGACCGCCTGCAAGCGCGGCGATGAAATCATCCTGCCCCGCAATGTCCACCGCAGCGTGCTGAACGCGCTGGTGCTGTGCGGTGCCGTGCCGGTCTATGTCAACCCCGAGGTCGATATCCGGCTGGGCATCAGCCTTGGCATGAAGCGTGAGCAGGTGGCGAAAGCGATTGCCGAGCATCCCAATGCTGTAGCGGTGCTGGTCAACAACCCCACCTACTACGGCATCTGCAGCGATCTGCGCGCCATTGTGCGGATGGCGCATGACGCCGGTATGCTCTGCCTTGCCGATGAAGCACACGGCACCCACTTCTACTTCGGCGGCGGACTGCCTGTCTCCGCCATGGCGGCGGGCGCTGATATGGCCGCCGTCTCGATGCACAAAAGCGGCGGCAGCCTGACCCAGTCCAGCCTGCTGCTGACCGGCCCCAATGTCCATGCGGGCTATGTGCGGCAGATCATTAACCTGACCCAGACGACCTCCGGCAGCTATCTTCTGATGTCGAGCCTTGACATTTCCCGCCGCAATCTGGCACTGCGGGGACGGCAGGTGTTCCATCAGGTGGCCGACATGGCCGAGTACGCGCGCGAGGAGATCAACGCCGTGGGCGGGTACTATGCCTTCGGCAAGGAGCTTTGCAACGGCAACTCCGTTTTTGACTTTGATACGACAAAATTGAGCGTTCACACGCTGGACATCGGCCTTGCGGGCATTGAGGTGTACGACATTCTGCGCGATGAATACGACATCCAGATCGAGTTCGGCGACATCGGCAACATTCTGGCCTACCTCTCCATCGGCGACCGTCCGCAGGAGGTTGAGCGTCTTGTCAGCGCACTGGCTGAAATCAAGCGCCGCTATCACACCGATGGCGCGGGCCTCTTGAGTCAGGAATACATCGACCCCGAGGTTGCCGCCAGCCCGCAGGAGGCGTTCTACGCCCCCAAAAAGAGCCTGCCTCTGCGCGAGACAGAGGGCATGGTCTGCAGCGAATTCGTCATGTGCTATCCCCCGGGCATCCCCATCCTTGCCCCGGGCGAGCGCATCACCGCGCAGATTCTGGATTATATCGAGTATGCCAAGGCCAAGGGCTGCAGCATGACCGGTCCCGAGGACCCGGACATCCTGCGCCTGAATGTGCTGGCTTGACAGGGAGGTTTGCAGTATGGAAATGTGGTTTTCGGAATTTCACACCCCGGATGTCAAGCATAGCATCCGGGTCAACCGCCAGCTCTACTCCAAGCAGAGCGACTACCAGCGCATCGACATTTTTGAGACGCCGGAGTTCGGCCGTGTGCTGACGCTGGACGGCAATGTCATGCTGACCGAGCGCGATGAGTTCATCTATGACGAGATGATCACCCATGTTCCGATGGCCGTACACAGAAGTGCCAAGGACATTCTGGTCATCGGTGCCGGCGACGGCGGCGTTGTGCGCGAGCTGACCCGCTATGACCGGGTCGAGCGCATCGACCTCGTCGAGATGGACCCGCAGGTCATCGAGGCCTGTCGCGCCTACCTGCCCGGCAACGCCTGCCGTATGGATGACCGCCGCGTGCATATCTACTACGAGAATGCACTTAAATTCATCCGCCGGTGTGAGGACGAGTATGATCTGATCATCGTGGATTCCTCCGACCCGTTCGGCCCATCGGAGGGGTTGTTCACCCGCGAGTTTTACGGCAACTGCTTCAACGCACTGCGCGCGGACGGCATCATGGTCAACCAGCAGGGCAGCCCCTTCTATGCCGAGGACGCGACCGCCATGCAGCGCAGCCACAAGCGCATCGCAAGCACCTTCCCGATCAGCAAGGTGTATCAGGCACACATCCCCACCTTTGCGGCGGGCTACTGGCTGTTCGGCTTTGCCAGCAAAAAATATCATCCTATCAACGATATGGACGCCGATGCGTGGAATGCGCTGAACATGCGCACCCGCTATTACACGACCCGGCTGCATGTCGGTGCATTTTACCTGCCGGCATTTCTGGAGGAAATGCTGCGCGAAGTGGAGGAACACTGATGCTGCATCGCAATGTTGAAAATTTCATCGGCTGCGACAGCAGCTATCGCACGGCAAGCATTGTTTTATACGGCGCACCGTTTGATTCCACCACCAGCTACCGCCCCGGCGCGCGGTTCGGCCCCGCCGCCATGCGGCACGAAAGCTACGGTCTGGAGACCTACAGCCCCTATCAGGACAAGGACCTGACAGACGGCAATGTGTTTGACAGCGGCGATCTGGAGCTCTGCTTCGGCTCGTCGGAAAGTGCCCTTGTGGACATCGAATCCCGCGCGGCCGAGATCCTGCGGGACGGCAAGCTGCCGCTGCTGCTCGGCGGCGAGCATCTTGTTACTCTGGGTGCCGTGCGCGCAGCCGTGCGCAAATATCCCGATCTGCACATCGTCCATTTTGACGCCCACGCAGACCTGCGGGATGATTACCTCGGCGCGCAGCTGAGCCACGCCTGTGTGCTGCGCCGCTGCCATGATCTGATCGGCGACGGGCGCATCCACCAGTTCTGCATCCGCAGCGGTGAGCGGGAGGAATTTCAGTTTGCGGCCCGCCACACCGATATGCACCGGTTCGATTTCACCGGTCTGGCCGAGCTGACCGACTGGCTGTGCCAGACGCGCGTGCCGGTCTATCTGACCATCGACCTCGACTGCCTTGACCCCTCGGCGTTCCCCGGTACCGGCACGCCTGAGGCGGGCGGCGTAAGCTTTCTGCAGCTTTTACAGGCGATCCGCACCGTGACAAAGGCAAACATCGTCGGCGCGGACGTTAACGAGCTGGCGCCGATGCTCGACCAGAGCGGCGTTTCGACCGCTACGGCCTGCAAGGTACTGCGGGAGCTGCTGCTGGCGCTGGAAAAGTAAGCAGCCATCCCTGTAGGGGGCGGCGTCCTCGACGCCCCGCGGAGGGGTCAAGACCCCTCCCTACATTCTCAACCTTATCGGGGGAGAGGATGTAGGGGCGGATTCCATATCCGCCCGGGAAAGCTGCCGCTGCCACAAACAGGCACGGGCGAACAATATTCTCCCCTACAAAACATCCATACACATCATACAATAAAAAAAATACAAAGGAGTTCCATCATGAGCAAAGTTCTTGTTATCGGCTGCGGCGGCGTTGCATCTGTCGCCATCTCCAAGTGCTGCCAGGTCAGCGATGTTTTCACCGAGCTGTGCATCGCCAGCCGCACTAAGTCCAAGTGCGATGCCCTCGCTGCCAAGCTGGCCCCGCACACAAAAACCAAAATCACCACCGCACAGGTCGATGCCGATGATGTGCAGCAGCTCTGCGACCTCATCAACGCCTACAAGCCTGACCTTGTCATGAACATCGCCCTGCCGTATCAGGATCTGACCATTATGGACGCCTGCCTTGCCTGCGGCGTCAACTATATGGACACCGCCAACTACGAGCCGGAAAACACTGATGACCCGGAATGGCGCGCCATCTACGAGAAGCGCTGCAAGGAGGCCGGTTTCTCCGCCTACTTTGACTACAGCTGGCAGTGGGCCTACAAGAAAAAGTTTGAGGATGCCGGCCTGACCGCCCTGCTGGGCTGCGGCTTTGACCCGGGCGTGACTCAGGCCTACTGCGCCTACGCTGCCAAGCATGAGTTCGATTCCATCGACACGATCGACATTCTGGACTGCAACGGCGGTGACCACGGCTACGCCTTTGCCACCAACTTCAACCCCGAGATCAACCTGCGCGAGGTCTCTGCCCCCGGCAGCTACATGGAGAACGGCAAGTGGGTCGAGATCCCGGCCATGAGCATCAAGCGCGAGTACAACTTTGATCAGGTCGGCCAGAAGGATATGTACCTGCTGCACCATGAGGAGATCGAGTCCTTGGGCAAGAACCTGCCCGGCGTCAAGCGCATCCGCTTCTTCATGACCTTCGGCCAGAGCTACCTTGACCACATGCGCTGCCTTGAGGATGTGGGCATGCTCTCCACCACGCCCATCAACTACAACGGTCAGGAGATCGTCCCCATTCAGTTCCTGAAGGCTCTGCTGCCCGATCCCGCCAGCCTCGGCCCCCGCACCAAGGGCAAGACGAACATCGGCTGCATCTTCACCGGCAAAAAGGACGGCAAGGACAAGACCTACTACATCTATAATATCTGCGACCATCAGGAGTGCTACCGCGAGGTCGGCAGCCAGGCCATCAGCTACACGACCGGTGTGCCTGCCATGTGCGGCGCCCTGATGATGCTGACCGGCGAGTGGGTTAAGCCCGGCGTCTACACGGTCGAGGAGTTCAACCCCGATCCGTTCCTCGATGCACTGGATAAGTACGGCCTGCCCCGCACCGAGAACCACAACCCGGTTCTGGTGGACTGATGGCACTGCACGATGCACGGCCGCCGTTTGCGGCCATCGGCGGCACGGTGCCGCCGGAATTTGCCGCCCTGCCAACGCCCTGCTACCTGCTGGACGAGACCGCCCTGATCCGCAACGCGGAGATTCTGGGCGGGCTGGCACAGCGCACCGGCTGCAGAGTGCTGCTGGCGCAAAAGGCGTTCAGCAACTATGACCTGTATCCCCTGCTGGCGCCGCACTTGGCGGGCACCGAGGCCAGCGGCCTGTTTGAAGCACGGCTGGGTGCCGAGGAGATGCCCGGCGGTGAGGTGCATGTCTTTTGCGCCGCCTACCGCGCGGACGAGATGGACGAGCTGCTTCGCTATGCCGACCATATCGTCTTTAACTCGCCCGCGCAGCTGGCAAAATTCGGTGCCAAGGTCAAGGCGGCAGGCAAAAGCGTAGGGCTGCGCATCAACCCCGAATGCTCCACGCAGGACGGTCACGCGATCTACGATCCCTGCGCGCCCGGCAGCCGCCTTGGCACGACCCGCGCGGCGTGGGATGCCGCTGTTGCGCAGGACCCCAGCCTGCCGCAGCTTTTGGACGGACTGCACTTCCACACTCTCTGCGAGCAGGACGCCGATGCGCTGGCCGTGACGCTGGACGCCGTGGCGGAAAAGTTCGGCGATCTGCTGCCCAACATGCAATGGCTCAACTTCGGCGGCGGACATCACATCACCCGCCCCGGCTACGACATTGCCACGCTGGAGCACTGCATCGCCCGCGCACAGAATGCGTGGGGCGTGACGGTCTATCTGGAGCCGGGTGAGGCCTGTGCGCTGAATGCCGGTTACCTGCTGACCCGCGTGCTGGATGTCGTGAAAAACGGCGATACCACCGTAGCCATTCTGGATGCCAGCGCCGCCTGCCATATGCCGGATGTCATTGAGATGCCCTACCGCCCGCCGCTGCTGGGCGCAGAGGAACCCGGTGAAAAGCCCTGCACGGTACGCCTTGCCGGGCCGACCTGTCTGGCCGGGGATGTCATCGGTGATTACAGCTTTGATACCGCCCCCCGCGCGGGTGATCTGCTGGTATTCGGCGATATGGCCATCTACACGACCTGCAAAAACAACACCTTCAACGGTATGCCGCTGCCGGCCATCCTCCGCCGCTGTGCGGACGGCTCTGTGCGCAGCATCGCGGCCTTCGGGTATGAGGATTTCAAATACCGGCTCGGCAGCAGAGAGTAACACTGTGCCCACGCAGAGCGGACAGCAAACGGCCGGTTTTCGGCATTTTTGAGCAAATTCTTCTGTAAAGTTTATAAATTTATAGACAATACATGCAAATAATGTTACAATAGGTGACAGTATGGGGCGGATCATCCCCCCACAAGTAAGGAGAATTGCCGTGAAGCTGAACAACCGCCGCACCATTCTGGTGGGCCTTGCGTTTTTGTCGATCTGTACCTTCTGGCAGATGTACGACAGCGTTATGACCCTGATCCTGACCGACACCTTTAAACTGAACGAGACCTTCGCCGGTGCCATCATGGCGGCGGACAATGTACTGGCGCTGTTCCTGCTGCCGTTCTTTGGTGCCCTGTCCGACAGGACCCACACCAGAATCGGGCGGCGCATGCCGTTCATCGTGGGCGGCACGGCCGCTGCAGCCGTGCTTATGAACCTGATTCCTCTGTTGGATGACCGCTATGCCGCCAACCCCAGCCCGGCCACACTGGTGATCTTTATCGTGGTGCTGGGCCTGCTGCTGGTGGCGATGGGCACCTATCGTTCCCCCGCTGTGGCGCTGATGCCCGATGTCACCCCCAAGCCGCTGCGCAGCCGCGCCAATGCCATCATCAATCTGATGGGCGCCGTGGGCGGTATCCTGTATCTGGGACTTGCGGCAGTGCTGTACCCCGCCTCCAAGACCCACGGGCTGGCGCATGTCAGCTACCGTCCGCTCTTCCTCATCGTTTCGCTTATCATGGTCACGGCTGTTCTGATTCTCTACCTGACCATCAAGGAGCCTAAGCTCGAGGCCGAAAACCAAAGGCTGGAGGCAGCCCACCCCGAATGGAACCTTGCTGCCGATGACGGGCAGGGCCATGAGGTGCTGCCCGCGCCGGTCAAGCGCAGCCTGACCTTCCTGCTGATCTCGATCTCGCTGTGGTTTATCGGCTATAACGGCGTTACAACCTGGTTTACCAAATATGTCGAGGCTGTCATGGGCGAGGGTCTGGGCGGTGCGTCCACCTGCCTGCTGGTTGCCACGGCAGGTGCCATCGTTTCCTACATTCCTATCGGCGAGCTGGCCGCCAAGATCGGCCGCAAGCGCACGATCCAGTGCGGCATTGTGCTGCTGGCCACCTGCTTTATGCTCGGCTACCTGCTGACGACCGTCTATTCCTCCATCCAGCCCATCATGTATGTGGTGTTTGCGCTGGTCGGCCTTGCTTGGGCAGCCATCAATGTCAACTCGCTGCCGATGGTCGTGGAGATGTGCCGCGGCAGTGACATCGGCAAGTTTACCGGGTATTATTACACCTTCTCGATGGCCGCGCAGGTCGTGACCCCCATTGTCGCGGGCAGCCTGATGCGCGCCATCGACTACCGCGTACTCTTCCCCTACGCCGCAGCCTTTGTGGCGCTGAGCTTTGTAACAATGTGCTTTGTGCGCCACGGTGACACCAAGGCCGAAGCGAAGAAGGGCCTTGAGGCCTTTGAGGATATGGACAGCTGAGGCAACACCGCACAATTCCCGCCTTACGGCTTAAGCACCGCTCCGGCGGCTGCGGCACGGCATCTGCGTTGCCAAAATGCTCGATAAGACATCCAGTATTATCTGCGCTTTTGGCTTAGCAGCTGCCGTGCCTCGCTCGCCGTATCGGCACTTAGAATTATGCGGTATTACCCTGAATAAAATATTCTGCCGGGAGCTATATGGCTCCCGGCAGTTTTCTTTGTATATCGTACTATTCCCAGCCGCGGGCGGTGGGGTCCAGCATTTCGGCAGCGGAATAGAGCAGCGCATTGCAGATAGCAGCCGCCACAGTGCTGCCGCCCTTGCGTCCCATCGCAATGATGGCCGGCACGGCGTACTGCTCGCATACAGCAACCAGCCGCTCCTTGCTTTCGACCACATTCACAAAGCCGACCGGCACACCGATGACAAGCGCCGGGCGCAGACCCGCCTCGATCTCCTCCGCGATGGCAAGCAGCGCCGTGGGGGCGTTTCCGACCGCCAGCACCGCACCGGGATACTGCTGCGCAGCATGGTGCATGGCAGCCACCGCCCGGGTGGTCCCAGCCGTTCTTGCTGCCTCGGCCACGGCGGGATCTGCCATAAAGCAGAGGGCCCGGCCGCCCAGTCTTTTAAGGCCCGGCTTGGTAATGCCTGCCAGCGCCATATTTGTGTCGGTAATGATCGTTGCACCAGCGTGCATTGCCGCCACACCGGCTGCGGCGGCTCCCGGCGTGAACTGCAGATTCTCCGCATAGTCGAAATCTGCCGTGGTATGGATGACCCGCTTGACAACGGCAGCGTTCTCCGGCGGAATATCCGCACCCCGCGCCTGCAGTTCTTCGGTAATAATGGCCATGCTCGTCCGCTCAATATCCGCGGGCAGGTGATGCTGCGGCGTCATAGGCTTGCTCCCTTCGGATTTTTCAGTCCCATTGCGGCATATACCGCATCCATATCCAGCGCACGGCGCACACCGTCTGCGAGCCGGTCAAACTGCTGCTCGCGGTAGGTTTCCATCGGCAGCGGCGCAGCCTGCTCCGGCGTGATGCCCCGGCGGCGGCAGAGATAGGCCGCCAGCTGCTCGGTCAGCTCACCCGAGTCAAACAAACCGTGGAGATAGGTTCCAAACACATTGCCTTTCACGCAGCCCTCGGGTGTGCCGTCCGCCATGGTGCAGAAGGGCGCACCGTTCACAGCGGTGCGCCCGGTGTGGATCTCATACCCGGTCAGCGCAGCCCCCGCAAAGGGTGCGGCAGCGCGGGCCGTCACCTGTGCGCGGCGCTTTTCGGCGGTGAATACTGTCTCTGTCGGCAGCAGTCCCAGACCGCGCAAAGTGCGGGGCACGCCGCCCTCGCAGCCCTCTGGATCAGACAATGTATGGCCCAGCATCTGATACCCACCGCAGACCCCCAGTACGGGCGTACCGCCGGCCGCCAGCTTCTGCAGGGCAGCCTCCAGGCCGGACTGGCGCAGCCAGAGCAGATCCTCCACCGTATTTTTGGTGCCGGGCAGCAGTACCAGATCGGGTGTGCCCAGCTCCCGCACGGTGTGCAGATAACGCACACCCAGCAGCGGGTGCTGCTCCAACGGGATAAAATCGGTAAAATTGGAGATATGCGGCAGCCGCACGATTGCCACATCCAGCGGCTTTACGGTCTTTTTGCGGCAAAGCCGTTCGGAGAGGGAGTCCTCGTCCTCGATGTCCGCATCCAGATACGGCACAACGCCCAGCACCGGCAGCCCGGTTTTATCCTCCAGCATGGCAAGACCGGGGCGCAGGATCTCAACATCACCACGGAATTTATTGATGATAAGCCCTTTGATGCGGCCTTGCTCCCGTTCCTCAAGCAGCGCAACCGTACCGTACAGCTGGGCAAACACCCCTCCGCGGTCGATGTCCCCCGCCAGCAGCACCGGCGCATCGACCAGCTCTGCCAAGCCCATATTGACAATGTCATCCGCTTTCAGGTTGATCTCGGCCGGGCTGCCTGCGCCCTCGATGACAAGAATGTCATATTCCTCGGCAAGGCTGTTGTAGGCACGCAGTATATCGGGGATCAGCGCGCGCTTATGGCGGAAGTATTCCGCCGCAGGCATATTCCCGCGCACCTCACCGTTGACAATAACCTGACTGCCGACATCGCTGCTGGGCTTGAGCAGAATCGGGTTCATCCGCACATCGGGTTCAATGCCCGCTGCCTGCGCCTGTACGACCTGCGCACGGCCCATCTCGAGACCATCTCGGGTCACAAAGCTGTTCAGCGCCATATTCTGGCTTTTGAACGGCGCTGTTTTGTAGCCATCCTGCGCCAGAATCCGGCAGAGCGCCGTACAGAGCAGGCTTTTGCCTGCACCGCTCATCGTTCCCTGCACCATGATACATTTTGCCCGGCTCATGCAAGCACCTCCTTCATGATGGCAAGCAGCTTGGTGTTTTCTTCCTTTGTGCGCACTGCGGTTCGATACCAGCCGTCATCCAGACCCGGGTAGTTGCCGCAGCTGCGCACCACCGCGCCGTGCTGCCGCAGCTTTTCACCAAAATCTGCCGGGGCACGGAACAGCAGATAGTTCGCCCGCCCCTCGATAACATACAGTCCCAATGCCCGCAGCCCGGCAGCCAACCGGGGCCGTTCGGCCTCGATCAGCTTGCGCACCTCCTCAGCGTAGGCGCTCTCCTGCAGTACTGCCAGCCCGGCCGCCTGCGCCAGACCGGAGACCGCCCACGGCTGCCCCGCCGCCTGCATACCGGCAAGCAGTGCCGTATCACTGCACAGCGCATAGCCCAGCCGCACCCCCGCCATAGCGTAGAGCTTTGTGAAAGCCTTCAAGATCACAAGATTCGGTGCATCGTTCAAAAATCGTTCTGCCGTCAGTGCATCCCTGTCCGGCAGAAAGTCGAGGAAGCATTCATCCACGACCAGCACCGCACCGCAGTCGGCACAGCGGCTGATGAGCCTTTCCACCAGTGCCGGCGGCGTCACCTGCCCGGTGGGATTGTTAGGCTGGCAGAGAAACACCATGTCCGTACCCTCGGTCACAGCCTGCACAAAGCCCTCTGTCAGTGCAAAATCGTTTGCCTCGTCCAGCAGGAACCGCTCGACTGTGCAGCCGACCGTATCCAGCGCGGCAGCATACTCGGCAAAGGTGGGGGCAGGCAGCAGCGCGCGGTGCGGCTTTACAGCCAGCACCAGACGGAAGATCAGATCTGCAGCCCCGCTGCCGCAAAGGATATGCTCTATCGGCACACCCTCAGCAGCAGCCAGAGCGGCACGCAGCTCCCGGCAGAGAGGGTCCGGGTAGCGGTCCGCCATCGGCAGCGCTGCCGAGATAGCCGCAGCTACCCCATGCGGCAGCCCCAGCGGGCTGACATTCGCCGAGAAATCCAGCGCATCCCGGCCAAATTCTGCCCGGTAGCCCGCCCAGTCACCGCCATGGACCAAGTTCATACAAACGCTCCTCACATCATCAAAGCAAATCGGACGGCCAGCCCGATTACAAGTGCGAGCAGACTCTCGGTGTACATCATCCGGTCAGCCCGCAGAATATCCTCCGCCTCGATAGGCCGCAGCGCATCGCCGATGGTCGGCTTATCGTAATAGGATCCGAAGTAGTACGCCGGGCCTGCCAGTTCAACGCCCAATGCCCCCGCGCAGGCGCTCTCCGTCTGGGCGCTGTTGGGGCTTGCGTGGTTGTGGCGGTCACGCCGCCAGATACGCCACGCCCCTTTTGCACTGCCGCCAGTCAGCGCTGCCGCTGCCACCCACAAAAGCGCAGCCAGACGGCTGGGCAGCCAGTTGGCGGCATCGTCCAATTTCGCGGCACAGCGTCCAAAATACAGATATCTTTCATTTTTATAGCCAAGCATGCTGTCCATCGTGTTGATGGCCTTGTAGGTCAGCGCCAACGGCGCACCGCCGATGAGCATATAAAACAGCGGTGCAATGACGCCGTCACTCGCATTTTCGGCCACGGTCTCCACGGCGGCCTTCGTCACGCCCTCTGCCGTCAGATTCTCGGTATCGCGGCCAACAATCCGCGCCACAGCCCGGCGGGCGGCGGGCAGGTCGCCTTTTGCCAGCTCTTTATAAACATTCCGGCTTTCCTGCACAAGCCCCCGCGCCGCAAGTGCCTGCGCGCACCAGAACATCTGAACAGCCAGCCCCGCCAGCGGGTGCAGCCGTGCGGCCAGCGCGCAGACTGTTCCCGTCACAGCCAGCGTCCCCAGCGGCAGCACAGCTGCCACGATCCCGCCGCCGAGCAGTTCCCCCCGGGGCGTTTTGGGCAAGACGGCCCGCAGGAGTTTTTCCAGCGCTGAGATGCACCGTCCCATCCATACGACCGGGTGGGGCAGCCATGCCGGGTCCCCAAACAAAGCATCCAGCACAAAGCCGCCTGCCACCGCAACGCCGGTCAGCATGTAGACCCCTTCGTGTACTGCACGGTCTTTACAAGATGCAGGATATGCTGCGTTTTCCAGTCCCGGGCGTCCAGCACAAAGCCGCCCGCATTGGGCGCGCACCACTCATAGTAATCCCGGTGCGGCACGGCATAGCGGTCCAGCGCCGCCATCTGGGTGCCGCCGTGTGCCAGAATAACCAGCATCTCCTCTCCCTCAGCCAAAGCCTGATCCACAAGGGCTGCAAAGGCCGTGCAGATGCGCTCGCAGAACTGATCCTTCCGCTCGCCGTCCGGGCAGCGGCGCTCACAGTTGGAGGCGACCCACGCCAGATAGTCGGGGTCATGCTCCATCTCGACATAGCTGCGCCCCTCAAAGCTGCCGAAGCACATCTCCTTCAGCCCATCGACCGGGACAAGCTTCGCGTTGGGAAACAGAACCCGCGCGGTTTGCGCTGTGCGCTGCAGCGTAGAAATGTAGACGACCTTCGGATCAATGTCCGCACGGCGCAGCTCTCTGCGCCCCTCCTCCGACAGGGGAATATCCCGCTGCCCCTGATAGCGCTTCTGGGCGTTATATTCCGTCAGACCGTGCCGCAAAAGATAGATCAGCATTTCGGCAGTTCTCCTTTCAAAATCGTTGGCAGCCCGCAGAACATCTGCACAACGCAGTCTGCCCGGGCCGCCAGCAGGCAGGCCAGACGGCCCGCAGCCTCGCGGCGGGCGCGTTCGGCAGGGTCGATGGGCACGATGCCGCCGCCCACCTCGGTAGCTGTGACCACATCATAGGCGGCCAGCTCATCGGCCAGCGCCTGCAGCTCGGTCATTTCTGCGGCGCGGTCCTGCACCTCATAGATCTGCAGCCCGCCGAACTGCGCAGCAAATGTGCGCTTGCCGCTATAAAGCGGCCCCGTGATAAAAAGCATTTACAGCACCCCCAGCCATTGGCTGGCGGCCAGTGCCGCCAGCATCCAAAGCTCGCATTTTTGCAGGAACCACCCGGCCAAATCACCGGTCGTACCGCCAAACTGCCTGACTGCGACCCGGTAATACCGGGCAAACGCCAGCCCTGCCGTCAGCAAAAGCACCCAACCGCCCAAGGCCAGAATACCCACTGCCCACAGCAGGCAGCCTGCCGCCAAAACACGGCAGACCGTCCGGCGGTCCGCCGCCGTTGCAAAGGTATGGGCCAGCCCTGTGTTTTTGGCCAGTGGGAATGCTGCCACCGCCAACCCGGACAGCATCCGCTCCCCCATCAGTGCCAGTGTCCATAGCGCACCCGTGCGCGGTGTAAACTGCACACAGGCACACAGCATCAGGTATGCAGCAAAATAGCTGCACAGCCGTATGACGGCAAAGGCCCCGCAGTGTGGGTCCTTTAATATGGCTAGCTTTTTCGCGGTATCACCGCAGCTTGCCAGTGCATCGCAGGTGTCGGCATAGCCGTCCAGATGGATGCCGCCGGTGACCCAGACCGGAATCAGACAGAATCCGGCAGCATGGGCCGCATCGGGCAGCGGCAGCGCCCCGCACAGGCACCACAGCGCCCCGCAGATTACCCCCACCAGCGGAAATGCGCAGAGCGCATACCGCATATTTTTTTCGTTCCAGTCAAACTGTGGCACCGGCAGTGCCGAGAACATGGCAAGCGCCACCGCAACGGTCTGAAAAACTATCATCTCTTCGTCCCTTTATAGTAGACAGGGATGCCGCACACGACCCGCACGACCGTGTCTGCGCGCTGGGCGGCGGCATTGTTGATCTTGGCCAGCGCATGCAGATACCGCTCGGTATCGCCTGCATACGCTGTGCCGCCGCTGAACACCTCATTTGTCACAAGGATCAGCTCCTCACACTGCGCCCGCAGCGCTTCGATCCCCCGCAGCACGGCATCGGCAGCGGCCTCGCCAGCCCCGGCCGGGTCGTACAGCTCGTTGGCTGCCAGATTGCCGAGATCCTCCAGCAGCACAGTGCCGCGCTGCGGTAAAGTAATGGCTTCAAGTCCGCGCGGGCACTCTACCGTGGCAAACTGCTTTTGTTGGCGCATGGCGCGGTGCCGCGCGACCCGTGCCGCGCACTCGGCGTCCCACACCTGCATTGTGGCAAGGTAGGTGCGCGGCAGTGGGCTTTGCATGCAGAGTGACTCCGCAAACGCGCTTTTTCCGCTGGCTGCGCCGCCGATGACCAGCGTCAGCATTGGGGTGTGTACGGCGCGATGCCGCCCTCCGCAAAGGAATAGCAGCCATGATAGACCGCAAGTGCCATATCCCACAGCGGCAGGCTTGCTACAGCCCCCGTGCCCTCCCCCAGATGCAGATCTGCGGTGATAAGCGGTTTTTTGTGCAGTGCCTCCAGCACCAGCCGGGCGGCTGGCTCTGCCGAGACATGGCTGGCAAACACAGCCTTATCCGCACCCGGGCAGAGGCGGACAGCGCAGAGTGCGGCCACGCTGCTGATAAAGCCGTCCATCACAATGGGGATCTGCTCAAGTGCGCCGCCCAAAAACACACCGCACAGCCCGGCAATGTCAAACCCACCCAGCGCCGCCAGCACCCCCAGCGGGTCGGCAGCATCGGGACGGTTGACCGCAATTCCGCGTTCGATCACCTCTATTTTGCGCCGCAGCCCGGCATCGGAAAGTCCCGCGCCGCGCCCGGTCATCTCAGCCACCGGGCGGCCGAGCAACACAGACGCCACGGCGGAGGAGGTCGTTGTATTGCCGATGCCCATCTCACCGGTGGCAAGCAGCTGCACACCGGCGCGCTTTTGCGCCCGCACCAGTGCAAGGCCGGCCGCAATGGCCTGTACGGCCTGTGCCCGGGTCATGGCCGGTCCTGCGGTAAAATCGTGGGTGCCGGGGGCAATGCGATAATCGGCGGCACCCGCCACGGGCGCACCCGCAATTCCCATATCGACCGGTACCACGGCACACCGGGCCGCTGCCGCCATGCGGCAGACACTGGTGCGGCGGGCAACAAGATTTTCCAGCACCGCACGGGTCACGGCAGCATCTGTCTGGCTGACCCCCTGCGCGACAACACCGTTATCTGCACAGAGCACCAGCACAGCACGCTGCGCAAAGGCCGGGGCGGCATTTCCGGTCAGGGCCGCCGCGTCCTCTATCATCGTTTCCAGTGCGCCCAGCCCGCCCAGGGGTTTCGCCAGCGCCGCCCAATGTGCATGGGCGGCAGCGCGGGCCGATTCATCCGGCGGGGTTACGGTGCGCAGCAGGGTCATAAGTTCATTTTCGGTCATGTTCTTTCCTTTATATAGCGACTGGCCGCGTCCGCAAAGCGCTTCGGCAGCGGCGTACCGGCCCAGTACAGATGCGGAAAACCCGCATAGAGATGCTCATTGGCAAAGCCGCAGGCCCACTGCCGTCCATCTGCCTTGGCGGCTGCAAAGGCCTCGCCGTTAGCCGTGGTGTCCCAGTGGTGGAACTCATGCACCGGCAGGCTCTCCCCTGCGGCAAACAGCATACTGTCGGTGCGCGCGGTCAGTTTTGCATAGCCGAACCGCACAAGCCGACCGACCCGGAAGCCCTGCCCCGGCAGCACGCCCGCCATTGGATAGACGATTCCGTCCGCGCCCTCGAGCGACCTGCCCAGATAGAGAAAGCCGCCGCACTCCGCCACGGTGGGCAGCCCGCCCGCAACTGCCTTTTGCACGGCGCTGCGCATGGGGGTATTCGCCGCCAGCTGCGCGGCATACAGCTCCGGATAGCCCCCAGGCAGATACAGCGCGCCGATCTGCTCCGGCAGGGCGGTGTCTTGCAGCGGGCTGAAAAAGCAGAGCTCCGCGCCGTTTTCCTGCAGTGCCTCAAGTGTTTCTGCGTAGGTAAAGCAAAAAGCCTCATCCCGTGCAACGGCAATGCGCACCGCTGGCGGCACAGTGATGCGGGGCGGATTTGCTGGGGCCTGGCGGTCAAACAGCATCTGCAGTCTGTTCCAGTCGATGCACCGCTGGGCCGCATCCGCCAGAACCGCAAGCTTTTGCTGCAGATCGGCGATCTCTGCTGCGGTTTTCAGCCCGAGATGGCGGCTCTCAATCGCCGCCTCCGGCAGGCGGGGCAGATACCCCACTACCGGCAGACCAGTCTCCTTTTCCAGCATAGGTGCCAGCAGTGTAAACAAAGATTCACTGCAATCGTTGAGCAAAATGCCCGCGATATGGTGCGGCGTGCGGAACGCCAGCAGCCCGCGCAGCTCGGCCGCCAGCGTCAGGCTGGCACCCTTCGGGCGCACGACAAGCAGTGCGGGCAGATTGAGCGTGTCCGCCAGCTGCCATGCGCTGGCTGTATCCGTCACGCCGCCCAGCCCGTCATAGTAGCCCATGGCTCCCTCGCAGACGGCGGCGTCACCGTCAGCTGCCCCCTGCGCATACAGTCGGCGCACGGTGTCCGGTGCCGAAAAATAGAGGTCCAGATTGTGGCTTTTTACCCCCAGTACAGCGCGGTGGAACATCGGATCAATGTAGTCCGGCCCTGCCTTGAAGGCGCAGGGGCGCTGCCCCCGGGCTGCCAGCGCCGCCAACAGCGCACAGGCTGCCGTAGTCTTGCCGCCGCCCGAGCGCGGCGCGGTCAGAACGAGCTGCAGCATACTTACTCCCTCACGATCAAAAATACAGGGTTATTCGCCATCAGTAAGTGGAGTGCCCCTGCCTGTTTGCTGCGGCTGACGGCGATCTGCGTGACCTGCGCAGTCAATCCATGGGCAGTCAGCGCCGCAATGGCCTCCTGCAGCGTCTCCAGCGCAATGGCGCTGATGCAAAGGCGTGCTGCGGGGTTCGCTGCCAGCACCGCATCCACAATCTGCCGCATGCTGCCCCTGCTGCCGCCGATGAAAACGGCATCGGGCGCGGGCAGCCCCGCCAGTGCGGCGGGGGCGCGGCCCTCCGTCAGATACAGATTGGGCACCGCAAATTTTGCGCGGTTTTGTCGGATCAGCGCACAGGCCTCCGGGTCACATTCCACTGCACAGACCCGGCCGGCCGTGGCCGCCAGCGCCATCTCGACGCTGACGCTGCCGGTTCCCGCACCGACATCCCACAGGGTATCGCCGGGGCGCACCGCCAGCTTTGCCAGCACAGCCGCGCGCACCTCCTGCTTGGTCATCGGCGTTTTGCCGCGCAGGAAAGCTTCGTCCGGCCAGCCCGGCACCCGGGCAGGCAGCGGTGGGCAGGGTTCAACCAAAAGCACGCTCAACGGTGCAAATTCAAGGCTTGCGAGCGTTTCCACGGTATCGGTCACAAGGCGTTCAGCGGTGCTGCCAAGGTTCTCACCAACGGTGGCCTTCACATGCCCCCACCCGGCATCGGCCAGCACACGGCAGAGGGTAGCCGGGGTCTCGCTGCCGCCGGTCAGGAAAAAGACGGGCTTTCCGTTGCGGCAGACCGCCGCAGGATCACAGCTGCAGCCGTGAGCGCTAACCAGCTGCCAGTCCTGCCAGGGGCGGTGCAGCGCTGCCGCCAAAAGCTGCACGCTGGATATTCCCGGCTCCACCGTATAGGGCAGTCCTACCGCGTCAAGGGCGCGGCAGAGCGCCGATGCCCCTGAGTAAAACCCGGTATCCCCGCTGAAAACAACCGCTGCAGCGTCAATATCTGCGCACTGCAGACGGGCACAGATCTCCTGCGCCTTGTACAGGGCAGCACGGTCAGGCGTACATTCTGCCGGCAGCTGCTCCAAAAGACGGCGCGCACCAAGGATCAGCTCCGCGTCCAAAAGCGCGTCCCGCCCTGCCGCCGTCAGGCTGGCGGCGGTGCCGCTGCCCATGCCAATGAGTGTGATCTTCATAATAGCTCCCTGCATCGCTGTAAAATTGCTTCGGCGCACTCGCCCTGCTCCACGGGGCGGCGCAGCACGATCAGCTGCACGCCGCATTGCTCGGCAGCCCGGGCCTTCTCGGCAAAGCCGCCCGCTGCGCCGCCGTCCTTGGTGACAAGGAAAGCAATCCGGAACTGACGCAGCAGTGCTATATTCAACTCCTCGGTAAAGGGTCCCTGCATCGCAAGTATGTTGCGGTGCGGGATGCCTGCTGCCTCGCAGGCGGTGATGCCCGCCACGGTCGGCAGCACCCGGGGGTACAGCCGCCCCGGCTCCAGCACTGCAAAAGCGGGCAGTTCCTTAGCACCCGTGGCCAGCAAAATAGCGCCGGGCTTGCCCTGCAGATACGCTGCGGCATCGGCGGCTGCGGCAAATACTGCACTGCCGGCCGGCAGTGTGCTGGCAGGGCGCAGCAAGCGGTGGTATTCCACCCCGGCCACCCCGGCCGCCGCACGGATATTGCGCGTTGCCTCGGTCGCATAGGGGTGGGTCGCGTCAACACAAAGGTTCGCATTGCGCAGCAGCGCAGCCATTTCTTCGGCGTCCTGCCGACCGGTGCGGACCGTGATCCCCTCGGCGCAGCCTTGCTCCTCGGCTCCAAGCTCAGTAGCCACGCAGACCGTGACCGCCGCCCCCAGCGCCGCCAATGCGCGGGAAAACGCCCGCCCCTCGGTAGTTCCGCTGAAAACGACCGCTCTCATACGCCGTGATACCCCCTCGGTGTGACCATTTTTCCGTTCTGTGCCTTCGTAGCGGCGTTGCCGACAAAAACAGTCGTGAACATATCCACCTCTGTTTTCTCCAGTTCCGCAAGCGTCAGCAGCCGGGCAGTCTGGCCCGGGCGGCCTATATTGCGCACCGTACCGCAAACTGTATTGGGTGCTTTACCGCCTGCAAGCAAAATCCGCACCGCCTTGGCCAGATAGTCTGCACGGCCCTTGGATGATGGATTGTAGAGGGCAAGGCAGAAATCCCCCGCCGCCGCGCAGGCGAGCCGTTTTTCAATGACAGTCCACGGCGTCAGCCGGTCAGACAGCGATACAACGCAAAAATCATGCGCCAGCGGTGCGCCCAGCACTGCGGCCCCGCTCAGTGCGGCGGTCAGACCGGGTATGATCTCTACTTCAACCCCCGGGTAGGCGGGCGCCAGCTCCAGCAGCGGGCTGGCCATACCGTAGACCCCAGCATCGCCGGAGCAGACCAGTGCCACCGTCTTGCCGCTCTGCGCCGTTTGCAGTGCCCAGCGGCAGCGGTCGAGTTCCTTCGTCATGCCTGTGGTGCAGATTTCCTTGCCGGGGTAGCGCGCGCGGATCAGCTCAACATAGACCGTATATCCGCACAGGACATCCGCCGCATCCAGCGCGGCCGCCGCCTGTGCTGTCAGGAATTGGCTGTCCCCGGGGCCGAGGCCCACCACATACACCACATTACGGTTCATCATCTCTCCATCTCCAATCCGGGGCAAAGGGGCGCAGCGCGGCGGCAAAGGTCACACCGTCCCGCGCCCATTTCGGCAGAAGCAGCTTCCCGTCTGAGGCCAGAACCGCCGCCCGTTCGCATACATTGTCAACCCCGGTCACACTTGTGACAAAGCCGGAGGCCGTAAAGCTGCCGGGTACTGCGCGCAGCTGCGCAGCGGTATAAAAATCCATGCTCCAGCCGTGATCCCGGCAAAATGCCGCAAGGCCCGGCTCGTCCCGCTTCAGGTCGATGCTTGCTGCCGCAGCCACCCCCTGCGGGGCCAGGCCGCTCTCACGGCAGAAGGCTGCAAAGGCAACCTCCAGATGCTCCGCTGTCGTGCCGCGTCGGCAGCCGATGCCCAGCACCGCAATGCGCGGCACAATGTGCAGCGCCTGCCCGGCCGGGGTCAGCGTCAATGCAAAATCAGCGCTGCCGTCAGCTGCAGGCAGCACACCGGCGGGCGGCGTGCCCTGTATGGGCCAATCCGTGGTAAAATGCACGCACTTTCCCGCCAGCAATGCGCCGCTGACCTGCTTGATGCGCTCCGGCTCGGCCACAACGCAGCTTTGCCGCTTGGCCCACTCGTCCACCGCAAAAAGGCCGTGCAGGTCGGTGGCGGTCGTGATGACCGGCACCGCACCGCACACCGCCGCCAGCCGCCGCGCCAGTGCATTGGCGCCGCCCAGATGCCCGGACAGCAGCGGAACGGCGAACCGCCCGCACTCATCCAGCACCACCACGGCGGGATCTGTGGCCTTGCTGCGGCAGTACGGCGCGATAGCCCGCACTGCGATCCCCACCGCGCCGATATAAATCAGCGCGTCCGATGCCGCAAACTGCGCTGCCGTCCATTCGTCCAGCCCCGGGCCGCCTGCACCGCACCACGCCACCGGGCCGGGGCATACCGCTGCCAGCCGCTGCGCCAGCGCCAGCCCGCGCTCCGTAAAGGCAAGATAGGCGCAGCTCATGGCTGTGTCCCCCTGCGGTACTCGGTCGTAAACGCCGGGTCGTACAGGCAACTGCGGTCATACCGCGCAGCGAGGAAATCCCCCACCACGATGAGCGCCGTCTTGGTAATGCCTGCCGCCTTCGTCTGCGCGGCCAGCGTGCCAACAGTACAGCGCAGAATTTTTTCCTCCGGCCATGTAGCCTTATACACGACCGCTGCCGGGGTCGCAGCGGTGTAGGCACCCTGCAGCAGCGCGGCCTGTACCTTGTCGATCAGCCCGATTGAGAGAAAGATCACCATTGTGGCACCGTGGGCCGCCAGCGCAGCCAAGTGCTCTCCCTCGGGCACAGGGGTGCGGCCCTCCATCCGTGTGATGATGACGGTCTGGCTGACGCCGGGCAGCGTGTACTCGGCGTTCAGCGCCGCCGCCGCACCGCAAAAGCTCGACACGCCGGGCGTATCATCGTAGGCGATGCGCCACGCATCCAGCAGATCCATCTGCTCGCGTATCGCGCCGTACAGGCAGGGGTCCCCTGTGTGGAGGCGAACGGTATCTTTGTGCGCTGCCTCATTTTCCTTCATCACAGCTGCGACCTGCTCCAGTGTCATTTCTGCGCTGTTGTAAATGGCGCAGTCCGCCTTTGCCAGCCCCAGCAGCGCCGGGTTGACAAGGCTGCCCGCATAGATGATGCAGTCCGCCGCCTGCAGCAGCGCCGCACCGCGCCGTGTGATAAGATCCGGTGCCCCCGGCCCGGCCCCCACAAAATGTACCATCTCAGTTTCCTTTCCATTTTTTCAGCAGTGCATCCGCAGTTTTTGTCTGGCCGAGCGGGCCGCTTTGGTTGGAGAACAGTACCGCCCCCACCGCAAAGGCCCCCGCCGCGCGGCGGTCGAGATGCAGCTGCACAGCCTCGAGCAGGCTTTCCAAAACGGCGGCACGCAGACCGGCCTCGTCCAGAACAGCAAGGCAGGCATCGGTCGTGGCGGCATCCATCAGCGCCCGGCAGACCGGCTGCGGCGCACCGCAAAGTGCTGCATGGGTGCAGAACAGCTCGGTCCGGCAGTCCGCCTGGCGGGAGTGGGTATTCATTATACCGCCCGCCAGCTTGACCAGCTTGCCTACATGCCCGACCAGAAGCACCTCCTCAAAATGCTCAGCCGCCGCCATATCCAGCGCATCACCGACAAAATTGGAGATTTTTACAATAGGAATGTCCGCCAGTTCCGGCATATTTTGGGCAAGATAGTCCAGCCCGTAGTTGCCGGGTGCCAAAATCAGGCGGCGGCTCCGCAGCGCGGCCTGATGGATCTCCAGCTGCAGCGTGTCAAGGATAGCCTGCTGGCTCATCGGTTCCACTATGCCGCTGGTGCCAAGCACCGACAGCCCGCCCTCGACCCCGATATGGGGGTTGAAGGTGCGCCGCGCGGCTTCCTCGCCGCCGTCAATGCAGATGACGACCGCAAAGCCGCCGGTATACCCGGCCGCCTCCGCCTCTTTTGTCAGTGCCTCGGTGATCATTCGGCGCGGCACATGGTTGATAGCCGCCGCACCCACCGGCTGATCCAGCCCCGGCTTTGTCACGCGGCCCACACCGTGCCCGCCGTCAATCGTAACGATGCCGGGGGCATCCGGCAGCAGCGAGACCTCAGCCACCACCGGCAGACCGGTCGTGGCATCTATGTCATCGCCGCCGTCCTTGACGATGGCGCATTCAGCCCCCTGCGCTGTCAGGCGGCAGCGCTGCGGGGTGACCTCCACAACAAGGCCTTTGGGTGTGCGCAGCCCGACTGTCTCGGGCGCACGGCCGGTCAGCAGCAGCCTTGCCGCCCCCGCCGCCCCCAGCGCCGCACAGGTGCCGGTGGTATAGCCGCACCGCAGCAGCTTTTGCCCGCTGCGGATGTAGTGCTCAAATTTCGGCTTGGTATCGTCTTTCCCGTACAGGGCCGCATATTGCTCCGCTGTCAGATCAAACAGGGTGCGGATGTTATCCTCGGCAAAGGCAGCCTCGGGCAAAAGCACTTGGGAAACGCCTTTCGGGGATACACAGACTACCGCATCCGCCAGCTTGCGCGCAATCGCAAGCTCATGCAGCGTCACGATCACGGCAACCTGCTTTTCCCGCGCCAGCGTCCGCAGAATCGTCAGCAGCTCTGCTTTACCCTTGACATCCAGAAAGGAAGTCGGCTCGTCCAGCAGCAAAATTTCCGGCTGCTGGCAGACAGCGCGGGCAAGCAGCACGCGCTGGCGCTGCCCATCACTGATGCAGGAAAAATCCCGGTCGGCCAGCGCATCCGCCTGCACAAGGCGCAGCGCCTGCCATACCTGCTCCCGGTCCGCGGCGGACAGCACGCCCAGCCGCCCTGTGTAAGGGTAGCGCCCGGCGGCAGCGACCTCAAAGCAGGTGGTCAGCTCGGTGCGGGCCGTGTGGGGCAGCATCAACGCCAGCTTGCGGGCACGTGCGCCCGGCGTATAGGCGCTCAGGTCCTGCCCATCCAGAAGCACCGCACCGCCCTGCGGCTTCAGCTGCGCCGAGAGTGTTTTCAGCAGGGTCGACTTGCCCGCGCCGTTCGGCCCGATAAGCGCAAGGATGCTGCCGCGCTCTGCCTGCAGAGCAATATCCCGCAGCAGCGGTGTGCTGTAGCCGACCGCAAGCGCGTCTGTCTCACAATAACTCATACAGCCCCCTCCCCGCTGTGGCGGCGGACGAGCAGCCAAATGACGATCGGCGCGCCGAACACCGCTGTGACCGAGCTGATGGACAGCTCGGTCGGTGCAAACAGGCTGCGGGCGATCAGATCGCACAGCAAACAGAAGGCGGCTCCGCCGAGCGCACAGCCCGGCAGCACATACAGCGGCCTCGCGCTGCCCAGCGCCTGCCGAACCAGATGCGGCACCGCAATCCCCACAAAGGAGATCGGCCCCGCAAACGCCGTAACGCAGGCTGCCAGCAGACTGGACAGCAGCACCAGCGCTGCCGAGAACGCCCGGACCGGCACACCCACACTGCGGGCGTAGGCCTCGCCCATCTGGTAGGCGGCCATCGGCTTGGAGAGCAGAAACGCGGCCGCCAGACAGGGCAGTACAATAGCGGCCGCTGCCTCCACATTGCCCCATGTCACACCGGAAAAGCTGCCCATTGACCAGTTATGCAGGTTGACGATGTTGGAATCCTGCGCAAAGGCCACCACAATATCGGTCACAGCCGAGCAGATGTACCCGATCATGACGCCGCAGATGACAAGGATGCTCATGCGCTGTACGCGGCGGGCTACCGCCAGCACAAACGCCATCGCCGCAAGCGCCCCGGCAAAGGCAGCAAGGATCAGGGTCAGTGAGCTTGTCAGCAGACCTCTGTTCAAAAATACCACCATCGTCAGCGCCACCGCCAGCTTGGCACCGCTTGAGATACCCATAACGAACGGCCCTGCGATGGGATTTGCAAAAAAAGTCTGCAGCAGATACCCGGCAGCCGACAGGGACGCCCCGAGCAGTGCGGCCATCACAGCGCGGGGCAGCCGCAGCTGCCAGACAATGCTGCCCGCCAACGCATCCTGCCCGCGGCCCAGCAGCGCGGCTGCTACGGCCCGGGGCGTCAGCGCCACGCTGCCCCAGAACAGGTTGAGCGCAAACAGCGCCAGCAGGGCGGCCGCCATGGAAAGATATGCGATTGTCAGGCGTTTGGCGGTATGCATAATGCCTTCCTTTATATTGCTTGTTTATTCTATCTTCGTCAAAAACTTCAGTTCGCTTTCCGGCGGATTTTCTTGGGTAAACACCCGGTTCATATCCAGAATCAGATCCGGCAGCTCCATGCTCTGCTGAAAAAGGCTCTGCGCCGTACACCAGACATTGCCCTGCTGCACAGCCCTGCAGTCCGCCAGCAGGGGGCATCTCTCCAGCAGCGCCGCAAGCGAATCGACCTCGCCCTCAATGGTGCTGTTGTAGATCAGCACATCGGCATCCTTCGCCCCTGCGTAAAAATTTTCCAGTGAAAGGTTCACGGTAGCCAGATTGTTGCCGTTGTCAGTCAGATCAGCAAACACATAGTCCCCGCCCGCCATCTCGATCATTCTGGCAACATAGTCGTTGCCCTTGCGCACGGTGGCAAGCCGGTTCGATGTAATGGAGAAAAACGCCACCGTTTTGCCGGTGGACGGCTGCTCTGCCAGCGGGGCAATGCGCTGCTCGGCCTCCGCAAACTGCTGCTCGGCCTGCTCTTTTTTGCCGAGCAGCAAGCCGTATAGCTTGACCCACTCCATCCGCGCCAGCGGATTCTCCTCATAGCTGGAGCGCTCGACCAGCACCGGGATGCCGAACCGCTCAAGCTGCTCCTTGACCTCCGGCGTGTGGTAGATCATCGTGTTTTCGATGGCAAGGCCGCAGTCGGCAGTCAGGATCGTCTCATAATCCGGGGTGCTGTATCGCCCCGCATAGGCGATGCTTCCATTTTCCATTGCCTCGCGCGCTTGCCTGAGATACCAGCCGTCAGCCTGTGTGCCGGACAGTGCTACGCTATCCAGCGCCCCGATGCTGATGATCGGGTCCATCACAGAGGTCGAAACCAGATAGATGTTTTCAATCGGCTGCTGCAAAATCGTCAGATCCTGCTCCAGCCCGGTCGGCAGGGGCGCGTCCTCCGGTACCACAAGATAGCGCTCCTCGCCGATGGTGACAAGGCTGTACCCGCCCGCGCACTCCTCGATCGTGAACTGCTCGGCGTATTCCAGCGGATAGTGCCCTGTAACCGTCAGCCCGGCAGCGGCAGGCTCTGCCCCCTTTGCAGCACAGCCCGCCAGCAGCAGGGCGGGCAGCACCAAAAGCGCTGCCCGCCTCATTCAGCGGCAGCCAGCGTGGCGCTGTCAAAGGTCAGGATGTAGTCGATCTCATGCGGGGTGCTCATCGCAACGGTATCTGCCGTGACGGCCAGTGCGGTGTCGAGCGCCGCCACAGGAATCTCAAAGGTCGAGTTGCCCTCGGTGTTGGTGGGCAGGTACTTTTCTCCGTCCACCAGCATGTAATCATAGTTCGGGCTGCTCCAGACAATGACGGCAGTCATCGCGCCGTCCGCCACCGTCAGGGCTGCGGGGCTCTCGACCGTAGCGCGGCCGCTGCCGCCGGTAAGCGTGACCGCGCAGGTATAGCTGCCATCCTCCGGCAGCACGGCCTCGGCGGCATCCTCTGCAGCGGGCACAGCGTCCGCCACGCTGACGGTATGGTCATACCATGTGCCCTTGGTGCCGAGGATCGCCAGCGAAAAGTCGGTATCCACAGCCTCCACAGGAATGTCAAAGCCATAGACCTCGTCCGTGGTTCCGTCAGAGTAGGTCACGGTGTCCAGCGTCGGCTGCAGCCAGTCCGCCTCATGCGCGGGGGCATCGGCGGCGGTGCCGGGGTACAGATTTACGATCTTCTGGGACTGCAGGCTGACATGGAAAACCATCCTTCCGTCCGCCACCGTCAGCGTACCCATCCCCTCGCAGGCTTCATTTGCGTGGAACATGCTGCTGTCGGTCTTGAACTCGGCGGTATACACGCCGTCCGGCAGGGCAGCCGCCGGGGCGGCCTCGGCTGTATCGGGCGTTTCGGCGGCAACAGCACTCTCGCTCTGTGCGGGGACGGTGCTTTCCGCTGCGGAGGTTGCGCCGCAGCCTGCCAGCAACAGGGCCGCCAGCGTCAGGATCAGGAGCTGTTTCTTCATTTGTCTTTCCTCATATACTTTCTTTGTTTTCTGCGATACGGAAACCGCAATCGCACGCTTTCACCCAAAAACTGCCCGAAGGCAGATCCTTCGGGCAGGGGTGGCAAATCAACCGTTCAGGGTGTCGATTGCAGCCTTGGTATGCGCCACATACAGAGCCTGAACCGCATCGATCTCGCCCAGACCGGCAATCTGGGTGTTCACGCTGTCAAAGCAGCCCGCGGCATTAAACTGGCTCAGCCACGAATCCTCATCCGCACCGGCCATGTCATTGTTGGCGTGGTCACCGGCAACCACCATCAGCGGCCGCAGCACGACCTTGGTATATCCGGCCGCCTTCACAGCCTCGATCACAGCCTCACAGGCGGTATCCTCCGGCTCGCCCTCCACAGTGCCGACAAAGACATTCTCATAGCCGAGCGTCTGCATCGCCGTCTGCATCTGGCTGTAGCTGACCTTGGCCGTGTGGGAGGTGCCATGCCCCATAAACACAAAGGCGGTCCCATCAGCAGCGGCGGCAGCGGCATCCTCATATCCGGCGGTCTTGACAGCCTCCTCGGTGATGGCAGTCGCCACGGCCTCCTTATCGTCATTGATGACCGTGGCATCGCTGCCCACCTCGCCCAGCAGCGGCTCGGCGATAGCAACGCTCTCAAACTTATCCTTATAAGCGTCAATCGCCTCGCACATCTCATCGTACTCCGCGCCGTGCATCAGATGCGTCGGCTGGACGACCAGATTCTTGACGCCGTTGGCCACGGCACGGTCCAGCGCCTGCTGCATGTTGTCGATCTTCTCGCCGTCACGAGCCTGCACATGGTTGATGATGATCTGGGCGGTAAAGGCGCGGCGAACGCTCCAATCGGGGTATGCGGCCTGCAGGGCATCCTCAACGCCCTTGATGTCCGCCGCACGGCTGCCGTTGAAGGAGGTGCCGAAGCTGACGACCAGCAACTCATTCTCGCCGATGTCATCTGCGTTGCGGGGATCGTCCAGCGCAGCATCACCGGTATCGCGGCCGAAGTAGTCGGGGTCGGCGTTCTCGCCCTCCACCATCTCCTTCTGGGTGTCGGTCAGGGCGTCCCACGCAGCCTTGGCGGCCTCGCACTGGGCATCGGTGTCCTCGGTGCGGGTCTGCACATAAATCGCATCAATCAAATCGGCACAATTCTGGGCAGCCATCTCGTCTGCATCCCCTTCCTCTGTGCTCTGGGCGGGGGCGGCCTCGCTCACAGCCACGCTCTCGGGCGTGCTGTCAGCGGGGGCGGTGCTGCCGCAGCCGGCCAGCAGTGCGGTGGACAGGGCTGCCGCCATCAGCGCGGCAGCGGCGTTCTTACAGTTGCGTTTTCTCATAGGTTCTGCTTCCTTTCTAAAACAGCCATTGCCGAGGAAGCAGCGTACGCCCAAACAAGCCCGAACAAAAAACGAGGCCTTTTGCGTGCAGAATGGCAACACAAAAAGACCTCGGCTTTTAAGCAGGTTCCTTGCGGTACAACCAATTCCTCGTGATTTGGGGCGTTTAGCCCCCGTACCCGGCAGCGGGCAGGTTTCCTGGCTGAAAGCTCTGCGCCTGCCGCCGCCTTCCCGGTTATGGCCCAGTGGCTGATGCTCCTGCATCGTGGCGGCAGACTCCCTTATCACAGTGACGAGATCGCGCGGGATTGACACCCGCTTCCCTTTTACCCTTTTCTATGCGCATATCGTGCATAAAAAGGCACCTGCTGTCGTATTCAGTTTTACTGTGTCAGTATAGCACAAGGAGGTAAGAAACGCAAGAATAATATTTTACGGTTTTACGGCACCGGTGTTTTTCTTTATATAATGCAGATACGGCTCAGGTCTGCGCTGCGCCGTCAACGCTGAGGATCTCCCCGGTCACATAGCTTGCCATATCGCTGGCAAGGAAAAGGAATACATTTGCGACCTCCTCCGGCTCGGCCATGCGGCCCAGCGGGATCGGCGCGCAGACGCGGCGGACGATCTCCTCCGGCAGATTTGCGACCATATCAGTGCGGGTAACACCCGGCGCAACCGCGTTGACACGAATGTTGTCGCGGCCAAGCTCCCGCGCAAGGCTGCGGGTCATGCCGTTGACAGCAAATTTGCTGGTGGGATACCCCACACCGGACGGCTGACCGTACAGACTGACCATCGAGCTGGTGTTGATGATCGAACCGCCGCCCTGCGCCTTCATGCGGATGGCCGCCGCACGGCAGCCGTTGAACACAGCCGTCACATTCAGATCCATAATCCGCCGGAACGCCTCAGGCGTATACTCATACAGCGGCTCCCGGGCGGAAATGCCTGCATTGTTGACGAGAATGTCAATGCGCCCAAAGCGATTCTCCACCTCGGAAAATGCCGCATCAAGGGCAGCGTAATCGGTAAGATCGGGTGCCATACCGATGACCTCCCAAGCAGGATTTTCCGACTTCAGCTGTGCAAGCGCCTTGTCAACCGTTTCCTGACGCGAGCCGAACAGTGCTACCGATGCACCGTTTTTGAGGAATACCTCGGCAACAGAAAACCCGATACCGCGCGTACCGCCTGTGATGATTGCCTTTTTACCTTGAAGCAGCATAAGAGACCCTCCTGTTCCATTGGCAGATTTGCCCGCCCACAGCCGCTCTTGCGCCCGGCTTTGGATGCGGTTCACCTTTGATTGATGTGAGTATAACATACTGGCGCGAGCTTGTCAATTTAGCCATTTACAGAGTACTATGTTTATTATTTTTGTGTTATATTTTGGTTTTCCTAATTGTTTTATACTCCCAGAGCTTGTCAAAACGCTATCCGGCAGATCGCATACAGTCCACTTTACCTGTCGCGCGGCGGGGTGAGCCAGCCGTTGTATTTCAGGATGGAGGTGCTGCGCCCGGCACCCACGGTGCGGCGCCATTCGGAGGGGGAACAGCCCATGGCCTCGGCAAAATGGCGGTTAAAGCTGGACATGGAGCGAAAGCCGACCTGCTCACCCACAGTCAGGATGGATTCATCGGTCATCCGCAGCAGCGTACATGCCTTGGTGATGCGGGTATGGTTCAGATGCTCAAGCGGGCCGATGCCCATCAATTCATGGAACACCCTCCTAAAGTGTGATTGGCTCATGCTGCAGGCCTCGGCCAAATCGCCTATGGTAAAGTTCTCCATATAATGGCTGTTGATGTAGCGCAGGGCCGGTGCAATAACCATGCTGCCGGTCAGGCTGCCGATGTCGCTGTGGGCAGGCAGACGCATCAGCTCTGTGATAAAAGCCACAAACAGCCCGCGCACGCTGATTTGGTAGTTCAGTCCTTTTTGGGTCATTTCGCGCAGCATCTGGCGCACCAGCGGTGCAAGGGCAGGGTTTTGCTGCGGCGAAAGCACCCGGCACCAGCCGTGCAGCAGGCCGTCCAGCAGGCGGGCGTTAGGCAGGGTGTCCAGTGCAAAAAAGGGGCGCAGCAGTTCCTCAGGGTCGCAGAACAAATAGGCCCACTTGCTTGCCGTGCCCGCGTCCGACCATGTCGTATGGGGCACATCCCCGGCGATGACCGTGACATCCCCCGCGTGAAAATCCTCAACATGGCCGGCAAAATCTATCTTACCGCCGTCACTTTCGCAAAGGCCGATCTCCAGACAGTTGTGGAAGTGCAGCACCCCGCAGGGGACATCCGAGATACGCCAGTCCTCGCCTGCGATAATGCGCATCGGGAAATGTGACGGCAGCTCATAGCTGCGGTATTCGATTACAGTTGCCGCTCGTCGGCCCATGGCGCATCTCTCCCTGTTGGTGCTGCAAACGGTGCGGCACCGCGTTTTTTCTTATTGTAGCACACCGCGCAGTAAAGAGCCATATGCTTTACTCAAAAACGACCATATCTGTGCAGTTTGCACAACCAAATCACCTTAAGATTGTAGAAGTGCGACAAGAACAGTTTCAAATCCATCTCAATTTATGCACAATAGAGCACAATTTTTACACTATCGTTACATCTGCCAAAACTTTGGCAAAGATTAAATGAGCGAAACTGCACAGTTTTCATACAAAAGTGCATGGACAACAGTGCAGACAAAGTGCATAATGAAATCAAACAAAGGCGCAGATTTGTGGCGATTATGACAATCGCGCACCATACATCATCAACTAATTCGGGAGGAGCGAGTTTTTCTATGGGACAGAGCAAAAGCAAAATGCTCTCGCCGGATGCAATATCCGTCAAGAAAAAAGGATTTTTGTACTACCTCAAGCGTGACTGGCAGCTGTACGCGCTGATGCTGCTGCCTATGGCATTCATCATCGTGTTCAAGTACTTTGCTTACACGGGCCTGTCGGTAGCTTTTCTGGACTACAAAATCGGCAAGGGCTATGCAGGCAGCAAGTTTGTCGGGCTGAAGGTTTTTGAAAAGGTCTTTAAGCACCGCGATTTCGGCAAGGCCGTTGCCAACACGCTGCTGCTGAATGTGCTGGATCTTCTGTTCAGCTTCCCGATGCCGATCATTCTGGCGTTGCTGCTCAACGAGATTCGCGTCAAGTGGTTCAAGCGCGTTACCCAGACGCTGCTGTATCTGCCGCACTTCCTGTCATGGGTCGTCATTGGTGCTACGGCCTATGCGATGTTCGCCACGAACTCCGGCGTTATCAACACACTGATTGCCAATGCCGGCAAAAGCCCGATCCCCTTCCTGCAGGAGGATGCTTGGTGGCTGTTCAGCTATATTCTCATTGGTATCTGGCAGACAATGGGCTGGGGCACGATCATCTATCTGGCCGCCATCACCAATGTCAACTCCGAGCTGTATGAGGCCGCCAAGGTCGATGGTGCCAACCGCTGGCAGCAATGCCTGCATGTCACGCTGCCCTGCATCCGCTCGACCATCGTAGTCATGCTGATCATGCAGCTGGGCAAGCTGATGGGCGGCAGCTTCGAGCGTATCGTGGCCCTGTCCAACGCCAAGGCAACCGAATATACCACCACCATCCCGGTACTGGTGTTCAAATGGTTCCAAGGCAACAAATTCAGTGAGTCCACCGCGCTGGGCCTGTTCCAGTCCGTGATCGGTGTCATTCTCGTGGTCGCGTCCGATAAGATCGCCAAAAAGCTTGGCGAGGACGGTCTGCTGTAAGGGGGTATATAAACATGACTGCTACCGCAGCACCTGCTGTTGAAAAGCGCAAAAAGCCTTGGACCAAGGCCCGCGTCATCGACCTTCTGATCGACATTCTCTGTTTTGTGGTCGTTGGGGCCGCTTCGCTGACCTGCATCCTGCCCTTCATCCACATTCTGGCGAAGTCCCTTTCCGACAATGCCTATGTTGTGGCCAACAAGGTCCTGCTGCTGCCCAAGAGCGATGTCGGCGTAAACCTTGAGGCTTACAACAAGGTCTTTCACGATCCGACCATTATGCAGTCCCTTTGGGTCACGGTTCTAGTCACCGTGGTGTTTACCGCCATCGGCATGTTCCTGACAGTCTGCGCCTCCTATGCGCTGACCCGCCCGGAGCTGCGCGGCCGCAAGGTCATGACCTTCATGATCATGTTCACGATGTACTTCACGGCCGGCACGATTCCCGATTACCTGCTGATGAACCAGCTGCACATGCTGGATACCATCTGGTGCCTGATTCTGCCGCTCTGCTTTGCACCGTACAACCTGCTGATCATGAAAAACAATTTTCAGGGCTCCATCCCTGAAAGCCTGATCGAGTCCGCCCGTCTGGACGGCGCATCTCACTTCACGATTCTCGGCAAGATTGTGGTGCCGCTGTCCAAGCCCATTATGGCTACGATCGCTCTGTTCTACGCGGTCGGCCGCTGGAACGCCTATTCTGACGCACTGTACTACATCAAGCAGAATGTTGCGCTGCGCCCGCTGCAGCTCAAGCTCTACTACCTGATCGTTGCCGCAAGCGAGAGCTTCCAGACCGAGGGTGTCGCCACCGTTTCGATGACCAACCCCGAGGTGCTGAAGGCCGCCTGCATCATCTTTGCCGCTGTTCCCATCATCTGCGTATATCCGTTCATCCAGAAGTATTTCGTGCAGGGCACGATGGTCGGCGCCGTCAAAGGCTAAGCGGCCAAAGCCTTCCCCTGCGGGAAGCCTGCACCCCCAACTTTGTTACTGAATTTGTTTTTCAATAAGGAGGAAAACAATGAAAAAAACATTAGCACTTGGCATGGCTGCTGCCATGACCGCCACCCTGCTCGCCGGCTGCGGCGGGTCCGCCAGCTCCGCTGCCTCTACGGCTGAGAGCACTGCCGCTTCTACCGAGGCCACCTCTACGGCTGAGAGCACCGGCAGCTACACTGATTATTCTGCCGGCTTCCCGGAGAATGTCACCATCCAGATTCCCGTCTACGACCGCGGCTTTGAGGGCTGGAACCCCACTGAAAACTACTATACCAAGTGGATTCAGTCCGAGTTCGGCGACAAGCACAATGTCACCGTCAAGTATGTGGCCATCGCCCGCTCCAACGAGGTGCAGGACTTCAACCAGATGATCGCCGCCGGCAACGCCCCGAGCATCATCTTCCACTACGACATGCCGCAGGCCGTCAACTACTGGTCTGAGGGTGCCATGCAGCCCATCGACCTCGATGAGGTTGCCTTCTACGCCCCCACCTACTGGGACAAGATGAAGGATACCATCGGGACCTACGGCAAGCTGAACGGCGAGAATGCCTTCATCTTTGCAGAGCGCGAGCCCATCTACTACAACTGGGTCACCCTGATCCGTAAGGACTGGCTGGATCAGGTCGGTCTGGAGGTTCCCACCAGCAACGAAGAGCTGATCACCGCCATGAAGGCCTTCAAGGATGCCGGCCTCGGCGTTGAGAACTCCCCGCTGATTACCAAGAGCTTCACCTACTTCTACAACTGGATCAAGGATGGCACCAGCGAGGATGAGCTGGCCAAGTATCTGGATCTGAATGTTGCCCCCTTCACATGGGACGCCACCAAGAACTATCTGCAGGATGCCAACACCAAGTACAACGAGGGCCTGATCGACCCCGAGTTCTACCTGACCACCGACGACTCCCTCGCCAAGGGCAAGTTTGTCTCCGGCCAGTGCGCCACCTACAGCTTCTACATGTCCAACGGCACCGATGTGTTCGACAGCCTGAAGGCCAACGATCCCAACGCTGAGGTCGCTGTTCTGGGCTCCACCGTTTCCAACACCGTGGCTGACGGCTACACTGCCCACTACTATGAGTATCCCAGCTACGGCATGATCATGGGCATCAACGCCAACGCCACCGATGAGGAGCGCGCCGCCACCTACATGTTCCTCGACTGGATGAGCCAGCCCGAGAACCTGACCTACCTGCAGCACGGCATCGAGGGCGAGACCTACACCGTTGACGCCGACGGCATTGCCACCCAGATTTCTGACTACAGCGGCGATGCCAAGCTGAGCCAGAACAACAACAAGGACTACTGGTGCCTCGTTCAGGAGGTCATGGGCTACGGCGACAAGGAGACCGACCTCAAGGCCAACAAGAGCCTGCTGGCCCCCGATGGCTATGACTGGATCATTGACCAGACCTACGACATCTGCGAGAAGGGCATTGACGGCGGTCTGATCACCCCCATCTTTACCAAGGCTGTGGAGTCCACCTCTGAGTACAGCACCGACCTGAACAGCCTGTGGCAGGAAGCCTATGTTGACTGCATCACCTGCAGCCCCGACCAGTTTGAGTCCAAGTATGCCGAGTACAGCCAGGAGTATCTGGACGCCGGCTACCAGGAGATTCTGGACGAGAAGCAGAGCCTGATTGATGAGGGCGCTGTTCTGGTCGTGAAATAAGCAAAAACAAAATCGCGTATACCTTATGCGCTGTTGGGGCCGCTGCCGGGCAGCGGCCCCACTTTTTATCAAAGGGGTCAGTGAATGTACCAGGGAGGGTACACCAATGCAATTCAGATGGAACCATACGCAGGGCGCGCCAGACTATGACCGCGAAACAGGCTTTGGCTTTGTAACCGGGGCGGTCTACACTGCCGATGCGGCGCTGCATATCCCGGAGACAAACAGCGGTTTTCTGCCGCTGTGGTGGTATGCAGGCACACCGATTTTCGATATTCAGCAGAGTGAATACGGCCTGCAGGCCACTGCTGCCGAGGCTCTGCGGGCCGAGGACGCCGCCGACCGCCGCCTGCCGGTGTGGCTGCGGATTCAAGTCCCCGGCGAGGGCGTTTACCGTGCCGAGATCACCGTGACCGGCACGGACGGCGGAGAGGTGCTGGTCTTTACGGGGCGCCGCCGCCTTGCGTGGCGCGGTGTTTTGCCCGCGGGGGCACAGCAGCTTGTAACTGCCTATTGCGATGTCTTTCCCATCGTGCCGCGCGGACAGGCAGATGCTGTGGCCAGTGACGCCTTAAACATTGCCGTGGTAGGCGGCGCATTAACTGCCGTTGCGCTGGCAGAGGCCCCCGACACCCGCCGCATCTGGGTCTGCGGGGATTCCACTGTCACGGACCAGACCGGTGAGCTGCCCTACGCACCCGGCACCAGCTACGCCGGATGGGGCCAGATGCTGCCTGCCTATCTGCCGGAGGTCTGCATCACGAACCACGCACACAGCGGCCTGACGACCGAGAGCTTCTTGAGCGAGGGGCATTGGGCCATCGTCAAGCCGCGCCTACGGGCGGGCGATATCTGCCTGTTCCAGTTCGGCCACAATGACCAAAAGCTGGCACACCTGCAGGCCCGCGGCGGCTACACCGACCGCCTGCGCACCTATATAAAGGAAACACGCGCCGCCGGGGCCGTGCCGGTGCTTATCACACCGCTGGCCCGCAACAGCTGGAGAGATCCCACCCACTACAACGACTTCTTGGCGGACTTTGCGGACGCTGTGCTGGATTTGGGGAAAGAAGAAGCTGTTCCCGTACTGGACCTGCACGCCTACGCCATGCAGCTGATTCGACAAGAGGGGCTGGAAGCCGCCAAACGGTGGTTCTACCCCGGCGATTACACCCACACAAACGACTTTGGTGCCTACCGGATGGCCGGGTTTGTGGCCGGTGCCCTCGGTACGGCGGCGGGCCTGCCGGTGGCCGATGCCCCCGCATGGACGCCCGCGCCGCCTTTTGTGCCGCTTACGCCCCCGAAGGACTGCACCCTGCCCGCGCCCGACACAGACCCCTTTGCCGACTATGACGCTGCCCGCCCGCAGGAGGTGCTGACCCGCGCCGAGGCGCTGGAGCTGGCCATCAAGGCGCTGAAGCTCTTCCCCATCAATGTCTACAATGATCTGTATGCCGACATTGTCGGTCATGAGACCTATGCCGGCACCGTGCAGTGCGCTGCGCAGAATGATCTGATCCCCGCAGCGTGGGTTGCTGACGGCAACCTGTACCCGCAGCGCACGGTGACCGCTGCCGACTTTTTGGCCGTGCTGATGCCCGGCGCGGCCGGGCGCCGCCCACTTGCGGCCCCCTCTCCCCTGCCGGATACCGTACCGGCCTACGCGCGCTTTGCCGCCGGGCAGGCCGTGGCGGAGCAGCTGATCTCCGCCGACAGCCTGAACACCCCCATGACCCGCAGCGATGCCGCAGCCCTCTGCCGGCGTCTGCATATTTGATAAGGAGCGAGTGTCTATGAAATTTGAGCATACAAGCGGCGGCTTTACGCTGCCGGGCGAATCCGGGCAGGAAAAGCTGACGCTGGAGCTGGCCGAAAAATGGGGTGCCGATGTCATCCGCGACAGTGACGGCACAAAGCTCTCGGACGAGATCCTTGACGCCGGGTACGACATCTACTCGACCCTGTGCATCATTCGTGACCACAATGAATGGGCGAAGCAGCACCCCGAGTGCCTGCAGCAAAGCTTTTTGTCCACCGACCCGGTCATTGCCGCCGAAGGGCCGCTGACTGTCCGCCCGATGGCTGGCTTCTTTGCCGAGCAGTTTCGGATCAACGACCGCCCCGAGGCGATGCGCTACTGGCAGGTGTGGGACCGCACAGCTGATAAGCCGCTGCCCGCCGGGGCATGGCAGTGGGATGCCTCTGCCGGCACCGTGACAGTGGCCGAGCCTGTACCGTTCCATGCCTACACAGTCAGCTTTCTGGCATGGCGCCTGTGGGAAGAGATCAACATGTATAACCATGTGACGAACCACTGGACCAGCGAGCATCTGCTGCCGGTGGACCCGCGCACCGCCGAAGCGCAGGACTATCTGTACAACTGGCTGCAGGCATGGTGCGAGAGCCACCCCCAGACCAATGTTGTGCGGTTCACCAGCATGTTCTACAACTTTGTCTGGATCTGGGGCAGTGATGACCGCAACCGCAACCTGTTTACCGACTGGGGCAGTTATGACTTTACGGTGTCGGAAAAAGCACTGGACGATTTTGCCGCCGCCTACGGCTACGCGCTGACCGCAGAGGATTTCATCAACAAAGGCAGCCTTCAGGTCACCCACATGCCGCCCACCGCCCACAAGCGGGATTATATGGAGTTTACCCAGCAGTTTGTGGCAGGCTTTGGCAAAAAGATGGTTGACCTTGTACACCGCTACGGTAAGCGCGCTTATGTATTCTATGACGACAGCTGGGTCGGTGTTGAGCCCTACGGCCCGCATTTCAGGGAGTTCGGCTTTGACGGCATCATCAAGTGCGTGTTTTCCGGCTATGAGGCCCGGATGTGCGCGGGCGTTGACGCCCCCGTGCATGAGCTGCGGCTCCACCCCTATCTGTTCCCTGTGGGCTTAGGCGGCGCGCCGACCTTTGCCCCCGGCGGCAACCCCACCCGCGATGCTGCCGCCTACTGGAGCCATGTCCGCCGTGCGCTGCTGCGCGCCAAGATCGACCGCATCGGCTTGGGCGGCTACCTGCATCTTTTGAACGATTTCCCGGATTTTGTGGACTACATCGCCGCGATCTCGGATGAATTCCGTGCCATCAAGGCGCTGCACACCCGCGGGCCCGTGGCCACCCTGCCGCTGACTGTAGCCGTCCTGCACAGCTGGGGCGGCCTGCGCCCCTGGACGCTGTCGGGGCATTTCCACGAAACCTACATGCATACGCTGATCCACATCAATGAGGCGCTGTCGGGCCTGCCCGTACATGTGAAATTTATCAGCTTTGACGATGTGAAGAACGGTGTACCCGCCGATGTAGATGTGATCATCAATGCAGGCCGCGCCGGCACGGCGTGGAGCGGCGGCGCTGTGTGGCGCGATGAATGCCTTGTTGCATCGCTGAACCGCTGGGTGTACAATGGTGGTGTGCTGCTGGGTATTGAGGAGCCGTCTGCTGTGGGCGGCTGCGGCGACACCTTCCGCATGGCGCGGGTGCTGGGCGTGGATGAGGATATGGGCGCCCGCGTCTGCCACGGCCGCTGGGCAGTACAGGATCAGCCTGTGGACGGTCTGATCCCAGACGGTGCCACGCTGGAAACGCATGAGCATCTCTACCTGACCGATGGGGATACCCGCGTGCTGGCAGCGGTGGACGGCTCGCCCGCCATCGCTGCACACACCTTCGGCAAGGGGCGCGGCGTATATATGGCCGGCTTTGCCTACAGTCCCGTCAACGCACGGATGCTGCTGAACCTGCTGCTTTGGGCCAAAGGTCTGCCGCTGGACAGCGATCTCCTGCCTGATGACCCGCACACCGAGGCCGCCTGGTTCCCTGCAGACAGGACGCTGGTCGTCATAAACAACAGTGAGGAGCCGCGCACCACCCGCATCAAGACCCCCGACGGGGAGGTTACGGTATCGCTGGACGCGCTGGAGACAAAAATTATGCCGCTGCGCTGACAAAAGGAGGGCATCATGCCACATATCTTTATCAACACCAACCGCTCACTCGGCACCATTGACCCGAATATCTACGGTCAATTCTCGGAGCATCTGGGCCGCTGCATCTATCAGGGCATTTATGTCGGCGAAAACGCAGAGATTCCCAATATCAACGGCATGCGCTGCGATGTTGTCAATGCGCTCAAGGCGCTGCACATTCCGGTGCTGCGCTGGCCGGGCGGCTGCTTTGCCGACACCTACCACTGGCGCGATGGTATCGGCCCGCAGGCGCAGCGCAAGACCATCGTCAACACCAACTGGGGCGGTGTCAGCGAGGATAACTCCTTCGGCACCCATGAGTTCATGGAGCTGACCCGCCAGTTGGGGTGCGAGGCCTATTTCTCCGGCAATGTGGGCAGCGGCACCGTGCAGGAGTTCTCCGACTGGGTCGAGTACTGCAATATGGGCGGTGTCTCCCCCATGGCATCGCTGCGGCGCGAGAATGGGCGAAAAGCGCCCTTCCATGTCAAATACTGGGGCATTGGAAACGAAGCCTGGGGCTGCGGCGGCAACATGCGCGCCGAATACTATGCCGACCTCTGCCGCCAGTATTCGACCTATCTGCGCAGCTACTCGCCAGATCACAAAATTTATAAGATCGCATCGGGCGCGAATGTCGATGACTACCACTGGACCCGCACCGTGCTTGAGCGCGCGGGCCATGTCATTGACGCTGTGTCGCTGCACTACTACACACTGCCGCATCAGGATTGGCAGCACAAAGGCTCCGCGACAGAGTTCACCGAGAGCGAATACTATACCACCCTGCACAAGACGCTGCGCATGGAGGAGCTGGTGGAAAATCACAGCCGCATCATCCGCCAGTTTGCAGGCGGGCGCAAAATCGGTCTGGCTGTGGACGAGTGGGGCACCTGGTACGATGTGGAGCCGGGCACGAATCCGGGCTTCCTCTACCAGCAGAACACGATGCGCGATGCGCTGGTGGCGGCAATCAACCTGAACATCTTCAATAACCACTGCGACACCGTCTGCATGGCCAACATTGCGCAGATGGTCAATGTCCTGCAGGCGATGATCCTGACCGAAGGCAGCAAAATGGTGCTGACGCCGACCTACCATGTCTTTGCCCTGTATGCCGCCCATCAGGGCGCACAGCAGCTGGAAAGCTACGCGGAGACATCCATCCTGCGCCATGACGAGGAGGCTGTACCCACGCTGCATGTCAGCGCCAGCCGCGCCGCCGATGGAAAAATTCTGATCACGGTCGCAAATCTGGACGCAGCCCATCCGGCCGAGGCGCAGGTGCTGCTCGGCGGCGTGAAGGCTGCTGCCGTAAACGGCACGGTGCTTTGCGGCACCGCCGATGCCCGCAACACCTTTACGGCGCCCGACGCCGTGCAGCCCAGGGCGCTGTCCGCCGTGCTGACCGCCGATGGCTTTACGGTCGCACTGCCCGCCTGCAGTGTGGCCGCCTTTACGGTAACACCGCAGTGAGCGCGTCCAACCAATGCCGCCGCTGCCTTTTACAGGAAATGACGGACGAGAACGACTACTACCAAAGTGTGGTGCGCTACCGCGCCGCACTGCCCGCCAAAAAGCGCACACCGGACGCGGCATACGCCGCCCGGCTGGCCTGCTGCAAGGCATGCGATGCCCTGAACGCCGGGACCTGTATGCAGTGCGGCTGCTATGTGGAGATGCGCGCGGCGCGGCTTGACATGCACTGCCCCAAGGAGGGGCAATGGTAAGCTTATGCGCATTACCGGAAGAATTTTGCGTTCCCATGTAGACATGGTCCATGGTAAGCCGCTGACAGTCATTTTTTCCTTCGCGCTGCCGCTGCTGGTCGGCAACCTGTTCAACCAGCTGTACAATGTGGTAGACACCGCCATTGTGGGCCGCGCCCTTGGGGCGGACGCACTGGCCGCCGTAGGCAGCACGGGCAACATCAACGCCTGCCTGTTTTTGCTGCTGGGCGGCTTGGCTACAGGTGTCAGCGTCATTGTATCGCAGTATTGGGGCGCGAAAAAATACGATGAGCTGCGCAGGCTGCTGGGCACATTCACGACCCTGCTGCTGGCGGGGTCTGCTGTGCTGGCCGCGCTGGGTGCAGCACTGGCCGAGCCGCTGCTGCGTCTGCTGCAGCTTCCCTCAGAGCTGCTGCCTACCGGTGTAACATACCTGCGCATCACGGCAGGGCTGCTGCTGGGCAATGCACTGTATAACGCTGCCGGGGCCGTGCTGCGCAGCACGGGTGATTCGCGCACACCGCTCGCCGCCATGGCTGCATCGAGCCTTTGTAATATCGCGCTGGATCTATGGTTTATTTTAGGTCTGCACTGGGGTGTGGCCGGGGCGGCGCTGGCCACGGTGGCCGCGCAGTTTCTGTCGGCCGGCATCTGCCTTTGGGCTTTGTGGCGGCAGAACACGCCGTTTGCCTTTGCATCGGTGCGCCCCTGCTTTGCAAGGGACGATGCCGTGCTGATCCTGCGGTTCGGCCTGCCCACCGCGCTGCAAAGCTGCATGATCACCCTTGGCGGCATGACCGTGCAGGGCATCGTCAACAGCTTCGGCAGCGTGACGATGGCTGCCTACACCGCCGTACAGCGCATCGACTCACTGACGATTCAGGTCGTAGTGGCAGTAAGCAATGCACTGGCCATCTACACCGGGCAGAACATGGGGCACCGCGATCTTGACCGCGTGCGGCTGGGGCTGCGCGCAACGCTGAAAGCTCTATGCGCAAGCTGCCTTGTGCTGGCTGTAGCGGTATTCGCCGCACGGCGGTGGTTGCTGTCAATCTTTCTCGACCCTGCCACCGATGCCGCCAGCATCGCACAGGGCGCTGATTTCTTGAGCGTAATGGTCTTTGCCTACATCATCGCGGCTGTCATGAACAGCTATCTGAATGTGCTGCGCGGCGCAGGCGATGTGAATGTCAGCCTGATTGCCGGTCTGTTTGAGATGGGCGCGCGGCTGCTTTTTGCGGGTCTGCTGGCCCCGCGGCTTGGCGTGTGGGGTATATGGCTGGCCACGCCGCTGAGCTGGGCGGCGGGCTGCATCATCCCCGTAGCGCGGTATCACAGCGGTGAATGGATGAAAAAAGCATTGCTGTAAAGAATTTCGTACAACAAAGGAGGATTTCCTATGGCAAACCTGATTTTTGACAAGGCCCAAATTGAGGCTACCATCGACAAGATCGTGGACCGCACGATGCGGATGGACATGACATGGGACTGGCCCTGCGGCGTGGCCTACTACGGCATCTGCGAGGCGTATGAGGTCACCAAAAACGAGCGCTACCTGCAGCTGGTCAAGGACCGCGTGGACGAGTATATTGAGCTGGGTCTGCCGAGCTGGACGGTCAACACCTGCTCAATGGGGCACTGCCTAATCACCCTGTATGAGCATACCGGCGATGAAAAGTATCTGGACATCGCCAAAAGCAAGGTCGAGTATCTGGAAAAAGAAGCGCTACGCTTCGGGGATCATGTTCTGCAGCACACCGTCTCGGTCAACAACGACTTCCCCGAGCAGGCGTGGGCGGATACGCTCTTTATGGCGGGCTTCTTCCTGCTGCGGATGGGCGTGCTTTTGAAGGACGAGGCCCTGATCGATGATGCGCTGAACCAGTATTACTGGCACATCAAGTACCTGCAGGACCCCGAGAGCGGGCTGTACTACCATGGCTACAATAATATTACAGGCGACCACATGTCGGGCATCAAGTGGGGCCGCGCCAATGCATGGGCGGCCTACACGATGGCGCAGGTCGGCGTGCGGCTGCCGCAGTGCTACCTCTACCCCAAGTTCTTGGATGTGGTCGGCAGCCTGAACGACCAGCTGGCCGCGCTCAAGCTTTACCAGACCGAGAACGGCCTGTGGCGCACGATCGTGGACGATGCCGCCTCCTATGAGGAGGTCAGCGCAAGCGCCGGCATCGCTGCCGCTATGATCACCAAGGGCAACCCCCTGCACATCAAGTACATCAACAAGGCAATCCCCGGTATGCTGGCCAATGTCAGCCCGGACGGCCGTGTGCTGAATGTTTCGGGCGGCACGGCGGTCATGAAGGACGCCGACGGCTACCGCGGCATCAGCCGCGACTGGATTCAGGGCTGGGGTCAGGGTCTGGCGCTGGCATTCTTCGCCGGTGTGCTGAACTACGACAACGTCCGCTCGGACGGTGCGTTGTAAGCGAGGGGCATTTTTGCGATAATTTTGAACAAAATTCCAGTGCTGCAAACAGAAACCCCTACTTGAAATCGTTATTGTCTGCCAAGATGGAATCACGATATTGGCGCGGTGTCAAACCGGTTTGCCTGCGGAACACGCGGTAAAAGTAATTGTCATCGGGAAATCCCACCTGCTGCCCAACCTGCGCATTGGACAGGCTCGTATCCCCAAGCAGCTTCATCGCTTTTTGAACACGCAGCCGGGTAATCTGCTCATGGATACCGCAGCCGTAGGTTTGCCGGGAAAGATAATACAGCCCCGTGCGGCTTATAGAAAGCACCTGACAGAGAGCCTCGCTTGTCAGTTCCTCGTGCAGGTGCTCAGCCAGATAGCGGCTGAGTTTCTCCTGCATACTGTCCGTAGCTAAGCGTGTCAGTCCCTTTTGATACAAGGCAGCTGCCGCAAGCGCCAGCAGATCCGATGCCGATTTCAGCACCGGGTACGGCGTGCGCGGCAACGCGTTGTAAGCTTCGCGCAGGGTGTCTGCGTCCACCTTATACGCAGCACAGCACTTTTGCGCATAGTCCCATTCACCCTGCTCATCGGCCCCCTGCACGATATGGCTCAATAGCAAAAAGCCCACCACCGCATCGTTGATCTGGATGGGCGTAATAACCTCGATGAGGCCCGCATGGCAGGGGTAGATTACCGTCTGCTTTTGCCTTGTTGCCTTGCGGCAGGCAGCCTGATCACACAGGTAACAACCCGTTTTTCCGTTAGGAACACTGCGAATCAAGCGGCAATACAGCGGAAGCTCCGGCGGGTAGGAAAGCACCTCCATACCAAAGGAATCAAAAACAACCGCACGCAGCCCTGTCAGACAGTAAAAATCCTGCAGCAATATCAAAAGTTCTTTTTTATGAAACACTGTCCCCACGGCAGCGCACCCTTTCTGAACAATAAGATAGTTTTATGATACTGAGCAATACCCATTTTGTCAAGGCGAGGCCGCTATGATAGCCCACCACTTTTCTGCCCTGCAGGTAAAAGAAAAAGCCCTATCCCAAACGGGATAGGGCTTTGCTTTGAGAAGCCGGCATCTACCTATTTTCACAGGCCGTTTCCAGCCAACTATCTTCGGC